>Ga0123355_10000308_pt1 | contig 62784 bp, 50 predicted proteins | sample TergutEmb28metaG_3_FD_89872 | JGI IMG/M metagenome (GOLD analysis project Ga0123355, IMG submission 89872) | Embiratermes neotenicus P1 segment gut microbial communities from Petit-Saut dam, French Guiana - Emb289 P1 | ecosystem: Host-associated > Arthropoda: Insects > Digestive system > Gut ...
AACGATGTTCCGCATGTAAATTGCCGAAGCCAGACCTATAACGGTATAAACGACCGCACCAAAAATTGCCTGCGACAAATCTTTCAGATTCGGACGAAACAATTGCCACAAGCGGGCTGTAACAGGCACTTTTTGACTGCCTTTTTTGAATTCTTCGTTTGGGGCAAGAAGTATCAAAAATCCCGTCCAAATCGGCACAAACTTATCATACGACCAAGTGTGCATCTTGCCATCGCCCGGATCCATAAATGTTACTTTTTTTCCGTCAGCTTTATACAAAACCACGTAATGCTCTAATTGTCCATCCATAATTACATGAACGATTGCAGGTTTTGGAACTTTTTCCAAAGAAGTAACAACTTTTTTACCTTCTAGGTCAATGGCTTTTACTAATTTTGCCTGAAAATCCAATTTTTCAGAGGCTTCCACCAAGCCTAAAGCATTAGTACCTTTTTTATCGGTTGATGCGATTTGCCGAATGCGGGCTATGGGCAGTTTCAACCCATAAAAAGCAGAAACCGAAGCCAAGCAGGCGACGCGCAGTCGGTGATGTCGTGTTGTTTTATTTTCATGGTTTTTTGGTTTGATAGATAGAATCTATCCTGATAATCGAACGGCGATAAAATCGTCGCTCAACGGGACAATTGAAACATAAAATCTTCAGGGAAACGCTTTAAGTTTCATTTTACGGCTTGGTTTAATACTTTTACTTCTAGACCGTACAGTTTTGTTTTAGCAAGGTTGAGGCACGGTACCGATTACAAATTAGTACGAGCGAAGTGAGGAACAAGAACCATTGTTGCATTAAACAAACCGTGTATCAACGCTACTACCCAAAAAGCATAAAAATACCCCCCTTTTTGTTTGCAAGCCACAAAAGCAACGGCATAAATAATCCCTCCGACAAAAGCGTAAAAGACATAAAAAACACTATAAAAATGAAGGGCACCAAAAATCAATGCAGAAATGCAAATAACAATCCATAAAGGGAAACGTGTGAATCGTAGCAACAAATATATCACCAAAAACTGATTTAGGAGTGTTTCTATTAGCGGAGCTATCAATGCAACCATAATAAGCACGACATGAAGCCGCAAACCGCTGAAGTCGGGTCCTCCTATTGGTCCGAACAAGTTTACATACCAAGGAGCTATTGCAAAGCGACAAAAAGCAAGAAAAAGAAAAAGTATGCCCAGTGTAACCATCACAAGTGTAATGGTACTGTAAGATGCAAGTTTGTCAATAAATTTTTGGCTATAGTTTGTAACTGACATGTCCGGCACTAGTTTTTTCTGCAAATATACATAAAATTTTTCAATTGCACACAGGTGGATAAGAACTTTCGACAAAATTTATAGAGAAAAGATAATACTTTTTCTGAAGAATGCAACAGCATTTAAATTACAGCTTAAGTTTTTGCATAAAGTATTAGTTTTCTGCTTTAACGGCTTCGCTGGTCAATACGACCACTTAGTGAAAAAACCTGCAGGATACTTTGTATCCCACAGATTTTTTGAGGTTATCTATGCCGGCATACTAGGAGGGCCAAACTGGCCAGACACGACGTCTCCTGCAAATGATTCTGACGATGATTGTCTTGCATCGAATTCTCTTGCACGCCGAAGTGCGTAAGCCCAAAAGAAAGCTTCTCCGATACTTATACCACCATTGGTTTCCAACACTTCCTGCTTTGAAGCTTCTACTACTCCGTAAGCTTCTAAATCAAACATTTTCATAATTTTTAGTTTTTGTTGGTTAATAATTTGTTTGTTTTTTCGGTAGCACTTTACATCTCGAGCTGTGAAGTATTTCCGACCACAAAGATATAACTTTACTTTCTCAATTTTGAGAAAATGGCAAAAAGTTGAAAAAAAAGTTGAGGATACTTTATATCCGCCATTGACTTGCTTCATTTCCTCTTTGGTTACTTCGGTAAGCGAGTCGTCTATACTCAAATAGATGTTAATTACCTTATCACCACAGAAACGATATGATTTACGTGTGCGACAATATTTGATTTCAACACCATATAGTTCCAACTCCTCAATCATACGGTATATCGTTGCCGGACTGACAGAAAGTCGCCTTGCAAAGGCTTCCACGTTTCCTGTACGTTGCTTATGGACGGAATTTACAAAGGCAACAAAATTTTCTATATTTTCTAGTTTCCTCATTATTGCTTGTTTTTTCACTTTATAAGTTTTATGAACTCACAAGGTTCGGATTGAGCCAATCGTCAACACGGTCGTAAAGCAATTGAAACAACGTCCGCCGGGCAACGACAAAGCGAATGTTAAAGGTCATTCCTCGTTTTAACTCGGCTTTGTAGCCGTTTCTAAGCATCATGTAATCTCTTTCTGGCAAGCAAAGCACTCTGAAAAAAGGCATTTGCAAACCTTCTTGCAGGTTTATATCGTGGGCTATGTCGATGACTTCCGCTTCAAGCATGCCCCACTGATTGAAGTTGAATGCATCAATCTGTAACATCGCTCGCTGTCCAACTCTAATTAAGCCGATATCTCGCGGACTAACAAAACTTTCCGCATAAAGATTGCCCTCGGGCGAGATTTCCATAAAAACTTCGCCTTCGGTAATAAAACTGCCGACTCTCAAACCTTGCAGTTGTTGCACAATTCCGCTAACGGAAGCAATCACAATCAATTCTTGTTGTTGAATTTCGATTTGATTGATTCGGGATTGTAGTTCTAACTGCTCATTGAGATACCTTTGCTGTTCGGTGTGCCATTGGTTTTTTTGCTCGTTGTAGAGCGTGGAAAGTGCTGCCATCGCTCTGGTGTGCTCGGCTCTCGAACGTTCCAATTCCTCTTGGGCAACCACGCGTTGCTCAAACAATCGGAGGTCTCGGTTGTAGATGGTTCTCACAGCGGAAACCACATCCAGATTATTTTGATGTCGGCGACGGAAAAGTTCGAAACTTTGCTCATAAACGGCCGTTTGAAAATTGGAAATTCTTGCGTAGTTTCCTCTTGCACCTCTGTACGGAATATTTGTTAGAATTTCCAAATCGGCAAGCAAGGCATCGAGTTCTTGCAGGCGTTGTTGGGCGGTTTGCAGTTGTTCGCCCCAAGTCTCTCGTCCGATAATGATGAGCGTGTCGCCTGCGGTTATTTTTGCGTTTTCTCGCAGTATGGGATTGATATATTGTATATGCCCAGTACCTGTTGCTCTCGGGAAAACCCGTTCGCCGGGTGTTTTCAAAATGCCTTGTGCTCTCACACTAACATCTACATGAATAAAAAACATTGAAACGAAACCGACAACAAACAGTATCAACACAAACAAATAAATTATTTTTGGCGTGCGGTTGTATTTTCGTAGAATGTGTTCTACAGAGATTTCGGTGAAACTGGAAGGGAGGATTTTTTGGTGTGGCATATTTGTCGTTTTGGATTTTGGGAATGAAAAAACGTGAGCAATTACTCTGATTGTCTTTCATTCGCTCATTGAGGTCTTCGACTACCTTTGCTACAAATGTTTTACAAGTAAAAGCCCACGATTTCTCGTGAGCGCTAAACTTGTCCTGTAGCATATGAACTGTCGAAGTTTTAATGAGCTGGACGAAAGCTAACACTTTTTTTTCAATAAATTTTTTGCGTATTTAACTACGCAGGGTTTTCATAGGCAATTTTTTGATTAAGTTTTATTTTGATTGCAAATATACACAAAATTTTTGAATTATACACAAACGAATAAGAATAAACCAGGGAAAATAGCCTATATTCTCCCCGGCATCTAATCTGAATTCCTTGTCTTTGTAGTGAGATAACAAAAAGATATCGAATTACAGATACTCCGCAATAATATCTTTCACACTTTCCGGAGTAAGTTTGCCGTAAGCCTTTTGACCGATGTAAATAATCGGTGCCAAACCGCAGACGCCGACGCAGCGCAGACAGTCGATGGAGAATTTTCCATCCGGAGTGGTTTCCCCTACTCCAATGTTCAGCTGCTTTTTGAATTCTTCCAGAATTTTTTCTGCACCACGTACATAGCAAGCCGTTCCCGTGCAAATCGAAATCGGGAATTCGCCTTTCGGAGTCATTGTGAAAAACGAATAAAACGTTACAATACCGTAAATGTGAGCCAAAGACAGTTTCAATTCTTTGGCAATTACATCCTGCACTTCTGCAGGAAGATAGCCAAAAGTATCCTGTACTTTGTGAAGCACACTGATAACTTCGCCTTTTTCATTATGAAAGCTCTTGCAAATCGCTTTGATTTTTTCTATTTTATCGGTTGATAAGACTATTTTTGCCATGACATTTAGTTTTTCATATCGGGTACAACAATCTCTTTTTCACTTTTGTCGAAGTAACCGGTGTGCAAGAGTTCGTGAGCTTTTTTACCACCGGGTTCTCCCAAAAATTCTTCGTATAGTTTTTTGATATAAGGGTTTTCGTGTGACTTGCGAAGTTTTTTACCGGCATCTTCTTGATAGAGCGCCGCCGCACGTTTTCTCAAAATCTCGATATGATTGCGATAAGTGTACGGTTGTCCGCCCCCACCGATGCAACCGCCCGGACAAGCCATAACTTCAATGGCATGAAACTGAGATTTTCCGCAACGCACTTCTTCCAAAAGTTTTCGGGCATTCGACAAACCGTGTGCAATACCGATTCTGATTTTTGTTCCGTTGAAATCCACTTCCGCCGAACGAGTGCCATCTAGACCGCGAATCGCTTCAAACTCGACTTTTTCCAAAGTTTTACCTGTGAATTTTTCGTAAGCTGTGCGTGTTGCCGCTTCAATCACGCCTCCGGTAACACCGAAAATAACACCTGCACCCGTAGATTCACCAAGCGGCTTGTCAAAATCTTCGTCAGGCAAACTTCTGAAATCAATGTTTGACTGTTTGACTAATGCCGCCAACTCACGCGTAGAAAGCACAATGTCCACATCTGGATTTCCGTTTACTTTGAACTCATCACGTTGTGCTTCGTATTTTTTAGCCAAGCAAGGCATAATCGAAACAACAATCATATCTTCACGTTTTACGCCGATTTTATCGGCATAATAGGTTTTTGCGATGGCTCCGAACATTTGCTGCGGCGATTTCGCTGTTGACGGAACATCTAATAAATCCGGAAAATACATTTCAAAGAAATTCACCCAACCCGGACAACAAGAGGTCAAAATCGGCAATTTTACGGAACTATCGCCTTTCAAAAATTTATCAAGACGCTCCAAAAGTTCTGCGCCTTCTTCCATAATCGTGAGGTCTGCGGCAAAATCTGTGTCGAATACAGCATTGAAGCCTAAGCGGCGTAAAGCCGCAACCATTTTTCCGGTAACGCTGGTTCCTAATTCCATTCCAAATTCTTCGCCAAGCGCCACGCGAACAGCAGGAGCAGTTTGTACGATAACCGTTTTTGTCGGATCGGATAACATACGAATTACTTTTCCCGTTTCATCGTTTTCGGTCAAAGCACCTGTCGGACATACCGTAACACATTGCCCGCAATACGTACATGGGGATTTTTCCAAATCCATCTGAAAGGCAGGTGTAACAACACTCGGAAATCCGCGATAAGCTGCCGAAAGTGCACCTACCGACTGCAGGTCGTTACACATCATTTCGCAACGACGACACACCACACATTTATCTATATCGCGAACGATAGATGGTGACATATCTTTACGATAAGTCGACTGTTCGCCTTGATAAAAAACTTTACGAATACCCAAACGCTCTGCCAAAGTTTGCAATTCACAGTTTCCGGCTTTTTGACAAACCAAGCATTCTGCAGGGTGATCGGAAAGAATAAGCCCTACCACTGTGCGACGTGCATGGAGCACACGCATGCTGTGCGTATGAATAACCATACCGTTTTCGCAATCGGTAGCACAAGCAGGAACCAAATTTCGGAAACCTTCCACTTCGACTACACACACACGGCATCCGGCCGGTTTGTTTTCGATGTTCATTCCATCGATAGAAAAATAGCATAATATCGGAATTTCAATACCATACTCACTCGCTGCTCTAAGTATGGTCGTACCTTTAGCAACTTCAACTTCCTTGTTGTCTATGGTTAACTTAATTGTTTCCATTACCTTGTGATGATTGCGTTAAATTTTTTGCATTTTTCTATACAAGCTCCGCATTTGATACAAAGTCCTTGCTTGATAGCGTGTGGCTTTTTCGCTTCGCCGGTGATAGCATTCGTAGGACAAGCACGTTTACAAGCCGTACAGCCTACACACTTTTCTTCAACGATGAAGTATTCCAAAAGGTCTTTACACTGACCCGAACGACATTTTTTATCTACAACGTGTTCAACGTATTCGTCCCAAAAATTATTAAGCGTGGAAAGTACGGGATTTGGCGAAGTTTGTCCCAGTCCGCAAAGCGATGTATCTTTGATAACGTTGCTCAAATTGCGAAGTTTTTCGAGAGTTTCCAATGTCCCTTTTCCCTGGCAAATTTCTTCAAGCATTTCGTGAAGACGCTTGTTACCAATACGGCAAGGTGAACATTTTCCGCAAGATTCGTCAACGGTAAATTCTAAATAAAATTTTGCCATAGAAACGGCACAGCTACCTTCGTCCATCACAATCATACCGCCGGATCCCATCATAGAACCTACCTCAAGCAAACTATCAAAATCTATCGGCGTATCCAAATGCATCTCCGTCAAACAACCGCCCGAAGGACCTCCGGTTTGAACAGCCTTGAACTTTTTTCCGTTCTTAATTCCACCACCAATTCCGAAAATAACTTCACGCAGTGTAATACCCATTGGAACTTCGATCAAACCAACGTTGTTGATTTGTCCTGCCAATGCAAATACTTTTGTTCCGCGAGATTTTTCCGTTCCAATGGACCTAAACATTTCGAGATCGTTATTGATGATATACGGAATATTGGCAAATGTTTCCACATTGTTTACACAAGTTGGTTTGTCCAAATAGCCTGATACGGAAGGGTAAGGAGGTTTTAGCATCGGCTCACCACGAAAGCCTTCCATTGAGCGAATCAATCCGGTTTCTTCGCCACAAACGAAAGCACCTGCTCCTAGGTGTATTTCGATATCAAAGTCGAAACCTGTTCCTAAAATATCTTTACCCAATAAACCGTATTTACGGGCTTGTTCAAGTGCAATTCTCAAGCGTTCGACCGCCAAAGGATATTCGGCACGAATATAGACCAAACCCTTATTTGCACCGATTGCGTATCTACAAATTGTCATTGCTTCGACGACACAATGTGGATCGCCTTCTAAAATCGAACGATCCATAAATGCTCCGGGGTCGCCTTCGTCGGCATTGCATATAACATATTTTTGTTCGCTCGGCACTTTCTTTGTGATCTCCCACTTCAAACCTGTCGAGAATCCCCCACCGCCTCGACCACGCAAGCCGGATTCTTTGATACGCGCGATGACTTCGTCTCGACTTAATTCCGTTAAACACTTGCCCAAAGCATCATAACCGTCACGAGCAATATACTCATAAATATTTTCCGGATCGATAAGACCACAATTCCTTAGAGCCAAGCGGTGTTGCTTGAGGTAGAATCCCATATCTTTCGAGTCTGCGATACGCTCCTTCGTGACGGGGTCTTCATAAAGTAATCGGTCGATTTTACGACCTTTGACAACGTGTTCTTCCACAATTTCACGAACATCGTTGGGAGTAACCTCGACGTAAAACGTGTTATCGGGAAGCACTTTCACGATAGGCCCCTTTTCGCAAAAACCAAAACAACCCGTAAGGATAGTTTGAATTTCATCTTTGAGCCCTTTTTCTTCTATGATTTGACGTAAATTTCCAAAAATCGCATCTGCCTGCGAAGCCTTGCATCCCGTGCCTCCGCAAACAAGTAGGTGCATTTTGTAATTTGTCGCATCTTGAATTTTGCTTGACTTTTGCATGTTGTTCAATTCTTGCGGAAAAGGTACGAAAAAAAAATGAAAATCCTAATATTTTTCTAAAAAAGTGCAAAAAAAAATTGCACTTAACTTTGTTGAATACTTGCGTGGTTCATTTTTTTTTTGTATCTTTGCGGTGTCATTAACTTAAAAAAACATTAGATCATGGCTTACAAAATCACTGAAGATTGCACTGCTTGTGGCAGTTGTATGGGCGAATGTCCGGTTGACTGCATCACTTCCGGCGACATTTACGTTATTGATGCCGGTGCTTGCACTGATTGCGGCGTTTGTGTTGACAGTTGCCCGGTTGAGGCGATTGTTCCTGCATAAGTTTTCAGCAACAACAAAAAAATCCCACCGAATTGGTGGGATTTTTTGTATATTTGTCCATATAATTTAACGATTAGACAAACAACTCCTCAATAGTTTCTTTGTAACGTTCTTCGATGAGATTTCTACGAAGTTTCAAAGTCGGTGACAATTCACGAGTTTGCGGCGTCCATTCATCGGCAATAATTGTGTGCTTTTTGATTTGTTCGTAATCGCCGAAAAATTTATTGTACTTTTTCACCTCTTTCATGATGCGTTTTTTCACAATTGGATTATCCACAACTTCCTGACGATTTTTTGGATAATCACCTAATTTATGACGTCCCCACCAGCCCGGCATAAACGTCCAATCTAAAGTGATAACCGCAGCAGCAAATTTCTGCCCTGCTCCCGTAACGATAAGTTGGTCGATGAACGGAGATTCCTTAAATTTTTCTTCAATCAAATTCGGATTCACATATTTTCCAAACGAAGTTTTAAAAAGTGCCTTTTTTCTACCTGTAATTCGCAGCAAAAACTTATCGCCAACCTTTTCCCATCGTCCCAAATCTCCTGTGTGGAAATAACCGTCTTTATCAATTACAGCAACAGTTTCCTCAGGATTTTTGTAGTAGCCGATCATTACGCAGTGTCCTTTGCACAAAACTTCTCCGTCTTCGGCAATTTTCACATCCAAACCTTCGAGTGCAGGTCCTACTGTTCCGGCCATTCTACCGTTTTTCCCAAAATTACTTACAGCGATTACAGGAGAAGTTTCTGTGAGTCCGTAGCCTTCGATAATTGGAAATCCTGCACCTGTAAAAAAGTTTACCAAACGCTCCTGAAGGGAAGCACCACCGCTGATAAGAGCAGAAAGTTTTCCACCTAAAACATCGCGAAGCTTATGATAAACCAATTTGTCGGCAATACGATGTCTAAGATTGTAGTGCCACGAACGGTTTTCAAGTTTATACTTCATCGCCAAGTTCAAAGCCCAGTAATAAATTCTTTTTCTTAAAAACGGCATTTTTTCGCCTGCGATATACATTTTATCGTATAATTTCTCCAAAATTCTTGGTACGCAGGTCATAACTTCAGGTTTTACATCTTTGGCGTCCTGTGCAATAGTTCCGATATTTTCGGCATAGTAAATCCCATAACCTTTCCAATGCCACAAATAGCAAATCATACGTTCGTAAACATGACAAAGCGGTAAGAAACTCAATGCGTGAGCACCCGGAAGAGCAGGCGGAATATGTTCGCAACACTTGAAATTCTGAACAATGCTCGAATGTTTAAGCATCACACCTTTTTGATTTCCGGTTGTTCCCGATGTAAAAATAATTGTTGCCAAGTCCTCAGGCTTGACGTCGGCTTTAAGTTTTTCGAGTAATTCGGGTTGCGGATTTTGTTTTCCGAGTTCGACTAATTGCGAAAAATAACGATGACCTTTACCGCGATCCACAAATGTGAATAACTCTTGCAAAGTAGAAATTTTATCCAAAATCGGTTGAAGTTTTCCCAATAGTTCCGCACCTTCCGAGAAAATAATTTTCACTTCTGCGTGATTCAAGATATAGTCATAATCGCTTTCGCTAATCGTCGGATAAATCGGTACGGGAATTGCACCAATTTGTTGAATACCGATATCCAAAAAGTTCCATTCCGGACGGTTTCCGCTGATAATCGCAATCTTGTCGTTTTTTTGAATTCCCAACGCCAGCAGGCCGTAGCTGACATTGTCTGCGTATTCCATGTAATCATCGATAGAATACTTTTTCCATTCGCCGTTCACTTTTCCGGCTAATTGATCGTCTTTCCAGTCAAACTTTTCTTTAATGTAGGGCAAGAGATCAAAAATTCGTGTTACCTCCATATAGGTTGTTATGAAAATTAGGGTTGCAAAGATACAAAAAAAAAATAAAATTGCAAAATTTTGTTTTTTCAGGTTTTTCTTCGTAACTTTGTAACGGTGAAATGTGTCACAATGAATAAGGCTTTGATAATTGATTATCTAAACCACCCTAACCCGATTGATTTATTTGAAAAAGCCAAGCAAATCAAGTCTGAAACGGTTGGAAATAAAGTCTATTTGCGAGGATTGATTGAGTATTCCAATCGTTGTGCGAAAGACTGCTATTATTGTGGAATTCGCGCTTCGAACAAAAAGGTACTACGCTACCAAATGAACGACCAAGCGGTGTTGGAAGCCGTAGAATATGCCTATCACAAAGGTTTTGGCTCTGTCGTGCTACAGTCAGGCGAACGACAAAGCCAAGAATTTACGCAAAACATAGAGGCTTTACTCAAAAAAATAATGACTCTGACCAACAACGAAATCGGTATTACTTTGTCGTTGGGCGAGCAAAGCGAAGATACCTACAGGCGTTGGCATGATGCAGGTGCAAAGCGTTATTTGCTACGTATCGAAACATCGAACAAAGCGTTGTACGAAAAATTACATCCCAAGAATCATAACTACGGTGCTCGCTTAAAATCTTTGCAAACACTGAAAAAACTGAATTTTCAGGTAGGTACCGGCGTGATGATCGGTCTACCTTATCAAACTCTCGAACATTTAGCCGAAGATTTGCATTTTTTTCAAGATATGGACGTGGATATGGTTGGAATGGGACCGTATATTGAACATGCGGATACACCGTTGTACGAAACCGTAGGGGCGAGGCATGCCTCGCCCCTACAGATCGAAAATCGTTTTGATTTAACCCTAAAAATGATTGCCTTACTACGCATTCTAATGCCGACTATCAATATCGCTGCAACCACAGCCTTGCAAACTTTAGACCCTTTTGGACGCGAAAAAGCCATTGAAATAGGTTCAAATGTTATCATGCCGAATCTCACTCCGCTCAAATATCGTGAGAATTATTTTTTGTATGACGGCAAAACGGTTGTGCGGGACACTTTCGATGATACAGTCACAGATTTGGAAGCCCGTTTAGCACGTGTTGGTGCAGAAATTGGCTACAATTTGCAAGGGGATTCGTTACACTTCAAAATGAAGTCCGCGTAATAAACCCGCCTTGTTTAGTTCTTTGTTGACTATGACGGCAAGTGGATATATCCGCCAATTCCAATCGGCAAGCCGGTCAAATACCATATTATCAAGGCAGCCGACAGACCGAGCAAGGCGATTAGCGAATAAGGCAGCATCATTGAAATGATTGTACCTATTCCCGCATTCTTATCGTATTTTTCAGCAAAAACTACCACTAACGCAAAGAACGACATCATCGGTGTAATGATATTTGTTACTGTATCACCTACACGGAAAGCAAGTTGTGTAAACGCCGGATCATAACCTAATTGCATAAACATCGGCACGAAAATCGGTGCCATAATCAGCCACTTTGCCGAACTTGAACCCATAAACATATTCAAGAACGCACACAGCAATACAAACGAAAGAATCAACGGAACGCCTGTAAGTCCGGTATTTTGCAAAAATACAGAGCCATTCATCGACAAAACAACACCTAAGTTTGAATGTGCGAAGTAGTTGATAAATTGTGCTGCGAAAAACGCCAAAACCAAGTAAGCACCCATGCTTTGCATAGATTTTGTCATAGAATTCACAACATCTTTATTGCCCTTGATTGTTTTCGAGCCGATACCAAAACCTAACGCCGGAGCTAAAAACAAAATCATAATCACAGCCACAAGTCCGCCCATAAACGGCGCATCTCTGTCAAGTATAGCACCCGTCTCCGGATTTCGCAACGGGGCAGATTCCGGCAATACCAGCAAAAGTAAAAAGGCAACAGCCCCCAAAAATGACCAACCTGCAAATTTCAAACCTCTTTTTTCTTCTACACTTAATTCCGACGAAATATCGGCAACATCTATTTCGCCATCGGGCTTGTATTCGCCAAGTTTCGGTACAACAATTTTTTCTGTAACAAAATAGCCGATAATCGTCAAAATGATCGTCGCCGCCCACATAAAAAATATGTTAGAGGTCGCTAAAACCACTATGTCCGGATCAATCATTTGTGCTGCTTGCTCAGTAATTCCTGCCAAGATAACATCCGATAAGGTTAGGCTGATATTCGCGGCAAATCCTGCCGAAACGCCAAAAAACGCTGCTGCCAAACCTGCTAAAGGATGTCGTCCTATCGCATAAAAAATGGCTGCACCCAAAGGAATTACAATTAAATAACCCGCGTTTTCAGCAATACTTGAAAAAATACCAACAAAAACAACGACAATCGTAATCATTTTTTTCGATGAACCCAGCATTATTTTTCTTAACAACGCCGAAATCAAACCCGTGTGTTCTGCCACTCCAACACCTAACATCGCTACAAGAACCGTTCCGAGAGGAGCAAAATTTACAAAATTACTAACTGCATTCGTGAATATGTACGCAATTCCGACACCCCGAACATATGTGTCTACTTCGGCACCGGGTAATCTCACACTAACACCCATAGCGGCTGCGATGTGCGAAATTACGATTATGATGAGTGCAAAAAGAGCAAATAGCATTGCCGGATGCGGCAATTTGTTGCCGGCTACTTCAACGCCATCAAGAAATCTTTGAAATCCGGGCTTTTTGGGTACTTTCATTTTTAGTATAAATTGTTTGTGGTTATCAAAATTTCCTGCAAAGGTACAAAAAAATCTCAAATTTACAAAACTTATCATCAACTGCGTTAAAAAAAATGCAAATTTATACAAATAAATCTGTAAAATTCCATGTTTTATTTTTCAATTAAATTTCGTAACTTTGTGGATTAAAATCAAAAAAAATCACAAATGGACATTTTCAAAAAACGTTTAGAAAATTTCGGACCGCTCGGCAAATATGCTGACTTTGCCCATGGTTACTACATGTTCCCCAAACTTGAGGGACCAATCCAAGCACGAATGAAGTTTAATGGCAAGGAAGTTTTGTGTTGGAGTTTGAACAATTATTTGGGATTGGCGAATCATCCCGAAGTACGAAAAGTTGATGCCGAAGCTTCTGCCGAATGGGGATTAGCTTACCCAATGGGTGCTCGAATGATGTCCGGACACACCAAGTATCACGAACAATTACAAAACGAACTCGCAGAGTTTGTATTCAAAGAGGATGCCTATTTGTTCAATTTCGGCTATCAGGGTATGGTTTCGACGATTGATGCATTGCTTGACCGTCATGATGCACTTATTTACGACTCGGATTCGCATGCGTGCATGATTGACGGAGCCCGTTTACACATGGGAAAACGTTACAAGTTTGCTCATAATGACATGGCAGATTGCGAAAAACAGTTGAAACTTGCTACTGCACACGTTGCAAAAACCGGCGGTGGAATTTTACTTATGACCGAAGGCGTTTTCGGAATGGTTGGCGATCAAGGCGACTTGAAAGGCATCGCAGAACTGAAGAAAAAATATAAATTTCGTTTTTTAGTTGACGATGCTCACGGTGTTGGAACTATTGGCGAAACAGGTGCAGGAGCAGGACAGTTTCAAGGTGTTCAAGACGATATCGATTTGTATTTTGGAACGTTTGCAAAATCGTTTGCATTGATCGGCGGATTTGTTGCCGGCGATAAAGATATTATTCGTTATTTGACCTACAATCTGCGTTCACAAATTTATGCAAAATCATTGCCGATGCCTATCGTTATCAGTCTTTTGAAACGCCTGGATTTGATGCGTAAACATCCTGAATATCGCGAAAAACTTTGGGAAAATGTGAACACATTACAACTCGGATTGAAAGCAAAAGGATTTAACCTTGGAGTAACCAACACGCCTGTAACACCTGTTATGCTTAGCGGTTCTGTAAATGAAGCAACGCAATTAACTTACGACTTACGTGAAAATCATGGAATTTTCTGTTCGATTGTAACGCATCCTGTTGTTCCGGCAGGAGTCATTTTATTGCGTATAATTCCTACGGCTGTGCATAGTTTGGAAGATGTACAATATACGATTGATGCGTTTGCAAGTTGTAGAGATAAATTGGTTTCGGGCGAGTATGCCAAAATGGGCTTTAGAGAGATGACAGTGAACTAAGAACTCGCTCGACCTCACATTGCAAGTCGGTTATGTTTTTATCGTTGGTAAACACATAATCGGCTTTTTTTATACATTCGGCAAGATTTTGTTTGGCAGGATCGGTAGTACTCATTTCGCGTTTTTCGTTTTCTACGAAAGTTTCGAAATCAATGTGATCTGTGGCAGATCCGCGCTTAACAATTCGTTCATAGCGCTTACGAATATCGGCATCAACAGCAAATAAAATAAAATCTTTGTATTTTCGCAAACTCTCAATCTCCCCTACTGCCCGAATGCTTTCGATAATGCCGTTTTTTCCGGATTTTATCGCACGTTCGTACAATTGATCCGTAATATAAGACGGCGAATGCGTTGCACGCAAATCGTTTGCAACAACAACCATACTGTCTCGATTGACAGGCAACCCACGCCTTTCGATTTCCTCAATCAAAAAATCCCGCACCGAAAAGTGCAAAAAATCTTTTTGTGAAACCAAATAATCTACGATGGTTCCCTTGCCTGCTCCTATTGTTCCTGTGATTCCTATAATCATTCTACTATTTTTTTGCTCTGGTTCGTCATGTCGAGCGAAGTCGAGACATCCCCTTGTTATTTTTTTGCAAAGTTACGATTTTTTTCGTATCTTTGCAAGTTGCAAATTATATACTCTTATGAAAACCATTTCCGAACTGCAAGGCGTCGCAAGCCAAGTGCGTAGAGATATTATCCGCATGACGTCGCAAGCTCAATCCGGGCATCCCGGAGGATCGTTGGGCTGTGCTGATTTCCTCACAGCATTATATTTCAATGTGATGAACATTGACCCTGAAAATTTCAAAATGGACGGTAAAAACGAAGATTTGTTTTTCCTCTCGAATGGGCATATTACGCCGGTATTTTACAGCATCTTGGCACGTCGTGGTTATTTCCCGATAAGCGAATTGGGAACGTTTCGAAAATTGGATTCTCGTTTACAAGGTCATCCGAGTATATCGCACAATCTGCCCGGAATCCGGATGGCTTCCGGCTCACTCGGACAAGGCTTGTCGAATGCAATTGGCTCGGCTCTCACCAAAAAACTCAATGGCGATAAATCCATCGTTTACTGCCTTTGCGGAGATGGCGAATTGCAGGAAGGGCAAAACTGGGAAGCCATCATGTTCGCCCCTGCAAAAAACGTGGATAATTTAATTGCTGTTGTTGATTTGAACGGCTTGCAAATCGACGGAGCAACCAAGGATGTTTGCGATTTGGGCGATTTACGTGCGAAATTCGAGGCGTTTGACTGGCAGGTTTTGGATATGGACGGACATAGTGTGGAAAATATTCTCTCGGTATTGCATGAAGCTAAAGAAAAATTAAAAAACAAAAAACCCGTTTTCATCGTAATGAAAACCGAAATGGGAAAAGGTGTGGATTTCATGGAAAATAACTACAAATATCACGGAAGTGTTACCAATGAAGAACAAACAAAGGTTGCATTATCACAACTAAAAGAAACTTTGGGGGATTTTTAATGAGGAAAGCAGTTTTAACATCACTTTTTTTAGTATTTTTCAGCACATTATTGATTGCCGAAAAAAGAGATACTGTTGTGGATAATCCTCAGCCGGTTTTAGTATCAGAAGTAGACCGAACACCTCAATTTAGAGGGGTTTTACGCACAAGATTTGAGCACGATTTGAATGACAATCTATCTCGTTTCAGCGTTCGCAATGCACGTGTTGTTATGGCGGGGAGTGTAACTCAAAAAATTAACTACCTACTGCAAGTGGATTTGAGCGAGAATGGGACATTCAGAGTTTTAGATTTGGAAGTTCGAATGAACCCAACGGAGAATTTATCGCTTCGTATTGGGCAGGGTATCATACCATTCTATCATTTGCATATGATTGCACCAAGTCAGGTTTTGTTCGCAGAAAGGGCATTAGCTTGCAGATTTATGACCGGTCATCTTCGAGATATTGGAATTATTGCGGATTATCGCCTTTCGGCAGGCAGTGTGCCGATAGTCCTTTCCGGTGCTGTGTTCAACGGAGCAGGGATCAACAATCCGGAATGGAGGAATATCAGCGACTTTGGATATGCATTTCGAGTAATGATTGGATCTTTCGATAATGTGCGTCTTTCGTTCAGAACCCATCACTCAACAGTTGCAAATAATGTGAGAAACAGACTATATGCTATAGATTTTCGTTATTTTAACAATGGATTTGCAATTGACACAGAAATAATAAGTGCCAACTTCATATCTCCAGGTGTCAGCGATCGAAGATTGGGTTGGTGTGTACAAACAAGTCAGATATTTAGGACAGATAGACAAATTCTTAACTATATTGAACCGGCAGTTCGTTGGGATATGATGGCAGCAGAGCATGGACGTTGGTCGGATGCAAACCGTTTAACTTTAGGCGTGAATTTCGGGTTCAACCAAATTTATCGTAGAACACAATTGAGGTTGAATTATGAAATGTATTTTGTAAATGAGGACAGGACCGCGTTCTATTTCGGAGTTCCTGGCAATTCACACGATAGAATCATTCTCGAACTTCGATTAAACTTCTAAACTGAGGATCAATCAATAATAAAAACTCCTACATGAGAAAATACACATTCACAGAAAAAAAAGACACACGCTCAGGCTACGGCGACGGGCTTTTGGAAGCAGCCAAACGCAATCCCAATATCGTTGGACTTACCGCAGATGTTACACCTTCCGTAAAAATGGAGGCCTTTGCCAAAGAGTTTCCCGAACGTTTTGTTCAAGTAGGAATTGCGGAAGCCAACATGATAGGCATTGCTGCGGGCATGACTATCGGCGGAAAAATTCCATTTGCAAGTACGTTTGCCAACTTCATAACATCGAGAGTATACGACCAAATTCGTCAATCCATTGCATATTCTGCAAAAAATGTGAAAATTGCAGCCACTCATGCCGGGATTACAGTTGGCGAGGACGGCGCTACACATCAAGTTCTGGAAGATATTGGCATGATGAAAATGTTGCCCGGCATGACAGTTATTGTGCCGTGTGATTATAATCAAGCTTATTTGACAACATTAGCTGCAGCCGAACATTATGGTCCGATGTACCTGCGTTACGGACGCCCGACTGTGCCAAATTTTACTTCGCTCGACGAAAAATTTGAAATAGGGAAAGGTATTTTGCTTCAAGAAGGCAAAGATGTTACGATTATCGCCACCGGTCATTTGGTTTGGACGGCATTGCAAGCCGCCGAGCAACTTCACAAGGACGGTATTTCTGCCGAAGTCATCAATATCCACACTATAAAGCCGCTAGACACGGAATTAATTTTGGCGTCCGTTCTAAAAACCGGCTGTGTCGTAACCGCTGAAGAGCACAATATCATTGGTGGCTTGGGCGATAGCGTAGCACATTTGTTGAGTCGGACAGTCCCCTCGCCTATCGAAATGCTTGGCGTTAATGATGTTTTCGGCGAAAGCGGAACGCCGCAACAATTGTTAGATAAACACAATCTCAACGAGGAAGGAATTATAGCTTCTGTCAAAACGGTGTTGAATCGGAAGTAATTGCCTTATTTTTTTGTTTTATATTCAAAAGGCTACAAACATAGCCCTGTTAATTATTTCTTGGAATGGTATTTGCATATGGAAGATTAAAATAGTATCTTTGCAAGACAAAACAGAACGAAAAAGATGGATCAAAATATAAGTCTAAAACTTAGAAATGCCTTAATTTTCAGCAATGAAGAAGCGCATCGTTTGCACAACGACACCATAGAAATTGAACACGTCATGTTGGGTATCCTGCGAGAAGGCACGGGCACCGGCGTGAATATTTTGACGAGCTTTGGTGCCAATTTGTCAGAAATTAAAGAACGTTTGGAAAATAAAATTGCCAATCGTTCCGGAAGTTCGTATCATTCGATACCAAATCTACCGCTCTCGAAAGATGCCGAACGTATTTGGAAACTAATGTGTTTGGAAGCAAAATCGCTGAAAAGTGAAATCGTTGGCACAGAACATTTTGTTTTGGCCGTTTTACGGGATGAAGTGCATATTTTTAGTATTATTGCAAAAGATTTTGGTATCAATCACGGCGGATTTAAGTCTGCGCTACAAAGTGTTTTGGCAGGAAAAGAGGCTACAAAGAGTTTCAAGGAAGATGCAGATTTACTAGATGACCCAAATGCTAAAGGCCCCGAAAATCCTAAAAATTCGACCGGAACAACCACAGCAAAAGCCCCGGAAGTTAAGTCCAAAACGCCGGTTTTAGACAATTTCGGTCGAGATTTAACTCGTTTTGCTGAAGAAGGACGCTTGGATCCTGTTGTCGGACGACAATTGGAGTTGGAGCGAATCGCACAAATCCTCAGCCGTAGAAAGAAAAACAACCCGATTTTAATCGGTGAGCCGGGCGTTGGGAAATCCGCTATTGCAGAAGGTTTGGCGCTCAGAATTGTACAACGAAAAGTACCAAGACCGCTTTTCGGAAAACGATTGATTACGCTTGATGTCGCAGGATTGGTCGCAGGAACAAAATATCGCGGACAGTTTGAAGAACGCATGAAAGCCGTTCTGAACGAATTGGAAAAAAATCCGAATATCATCCTGTTTATCGATGAAATCCACACAATTGTCGGAGCAGGAAATGCTTCGGGCTCGTTAGATGCCGCAAATATGTTCAAACCCGCATTGGCTCGTGGAGAAGTGCAATGTATCGGTGCCACAACGTTGGATGAATATCGCAACAACATTGAAAAAGACAGTGCTTTAGAGCGTCGTTTTCAAAAAGTTATGGTAGATGCCACTTCGTCCGAGGAAACTTTGGAAATTTTGAACAACATCAAAGGAAAATACGAAGATCATCACTTAGTAACTTATACTCCCGAAGCACTAAAAGCCTGTGTTTACTATACAAGCCGTTATATTGCCGACCGTTTTTTACCGGATAAGGCGATTGATGCTTTGGATGAAGCCGGTTCTCGTGTACATATTACTACGATGGATGTCCCTGAAGAAATTATTGAAATTGAAAAGGAAATCGAAATCGTTCAAAGCCAAAAAAAGGAAGTTTTAAAAGACCAAAAATACGAAGAGGCCGCAAGCCTGCGTGATATTGAAAGTGAACTAACGGTTAGGTTGGAAAAAGCTAAAAAAGACTGGGCAGAAAAAGCAAATATCAACCGTGTTGTGGTTACGGATGAGGATGTTGCGGAAGTGGTTTCCATGATGTCTGGTGTTCCGATTCAGCGTGTTTCGCAGGATGAGGGGCAACGGTTGATCAATATGGAAGAGCAAATTCGCAAAACCGTAGTTGGTCAAGAAAGTGCAATTTCCAAAATTGTAAAATCCATTCGCCGAAATCGTGCAGGAATTAAAGATCCCAATAAACCTATTGGAAATTTCATCTTTTTGGGTCCAACCGGAGTTGGAAAAACGCATTTGGCTAAAATGTTAGCACTTTATATGTTTGATTCTGCAGATGCTCTAATCCGAATTGATATGAGCGAATACATGGAAAAATTCGCCATTTCTCGTTTGATCGGTGCTCCTCCGGGATATGTAGGCTATGAAGAAGGTGGGCAGTTGACGGAAAAAGTTCGTCGAAAACCCTACTCTATCGTGCTTTTGGACGAAGTAGAAAAAGCACATCCCGATATTTTCAATTTATTGTTGCAAATGCTGGATGAAGGGCAGCTAACCGATAGTTTGGGGCGAAAAGTTGATTTTCGCAACACGATAATTATCATGACTTCGAATATCGGCTCACGACAGTTGAAAGATTTTGGTCAAGGCATTGGTTTTAGCACGTCTGCCAAGGAATCTGCGAAAGCAACAGAATCGCAAAGTATCATTGAAGGTGCGTTAAAGAAAGCATTCACACCCGAATTTTTGAATCGTGTTGATGATGTAATTTACTTTGAACCGCTGGAACGAGGGTCGATTCACAAAATCATTGATATCGAACTCGAACATCTATTCAAACGTGTAAAAAGTTTGGATGTTGAATTGGTGATTACTGAAAAAGCCAAAGATTTTTTGATTGACAAAGCCTGGAACCCCGATTTGGGTGCTCGTCCACTGAAACGTGCAATTCAAACGCATATCGAAGATATGATTGCCGAAGAAATTATTCGTGAAAATTTCAAGCCCGGCATAACGATTACTGTTGATGTAAACGAGGATGCTTCGGGGCTTGAAATCAAGCAGTAGCATGTTATACTCGCAAGCAGATTCTATAAATTATCGAACGGACTTAGACTTAATGCCTAAAATTTCAACGAAAATTTGGTCAATTCAAAAAAATGTTGTAACTTTGCAACGACAAACAAGGTCGTTACGACTTTGTTTAGGAAAAATCGGCATAAGACGTTAGCGAGGGGCATAAGCATCGATCGCGTTCCTAAAAGTCTATACCGCCTAGGTACGCCTAGGTGGTTTTTTTCTTTTATAGAGCGTTTTAAGCACTAAACGTTTCCGTCCTTTTTGGATACATTCCACATAAAAAATATATTTTTCAAAATCTTTTCGATACACGATTGTATCATTTTCTTTGCCTAATCCCACAATATCAGGACTATCAACTATAAGTAAAATCGTCAAAAAATCAGTATCCACAAGATTTGGATGTCTATTTAATGCATGTCTTATTCCATCAGTATCAATAGTTCTTTCATATTCTCGAACATTTATACCAAATTTCTTTTGAAAAACATCCGCTTGAAATTTTGTTATTTTTCCGATAGAAATAGTGTTTTTACTGGTTTTATGAGTCCTTGCTATTTTTATTAAATCAAGGATTTTTTGCTGTAGTTTCACTTCCTTCTTTTTCATATTTTTTAGTCGTTTTTTTGTAATGAGACAACATCCATAAACACCGGCAAATGGTCACTAAAACCACCATTATAGCGGGTGCCGATGTAAGTGCGGAAAGGTTTTTTGCCCATATTCACTCGGTCTTCTTCAAGTAGAAAATCGGGGTCGAAAATATGGGCTTTTTGTTCTAAAACGGATAGTCCGTGAATGTTTCTCACAAGAGACTTTGAAATCATGATATGGTCAATAATACTCCATGTTTCACGGAATTTGTGCGAGCCTTTTCTCCCTTCAAAACGACACATCAAATTGAGCATATCATGGGGTTGAAAATTCGCTGTATCACACCGTGAGCGAAATGCGACAGAAATACTTTCATCGGAAGGCTCATCGTTGAAATCGCCCATTGTGATGATATTTGCCGTTGGATTTTCTGCCAAAATACTATCTACTTTTTCTCGTAGTAATCGTCCTGCAAACATTCGTCTTCCTTGACTTTGCATCAATCCACCGAATTTTGAAGGGAAATGGCAAATAATCACATGAACGGTATCTCGTTGAAATAACACACCTTTTACATACAAGAAATCTCGTGTTCGTGAAATCGTATCGGGCGGAATTATCATCAATATCGGGTAATGCTTGATCACTTCAAACAAATCCGGACGATAAATCATGGCGACATCAATTCCTCTCGAATCCGCAGACTCGTAGTGAATGTAGCGATAGCCGTGCTTGCGCAACGGTGTTCCACGAACCAAATCTTGCAAAACTCTTCTGTTCTCAATTTCGCAAAGCCCAAGAATAGCAAGTGGTTGCTCATGTCCCAAAGCTGCAATTGCTTTAAATAAATTGTTCTGTTTCTGCCAATAACGCGCTCGTGTCCATCGATTTGCTCCTCGAGGTGTCCACGCATCGTCATTTTTGACAGAATCTTTGAAATAGTCGAACAAATTTTCGACATTGTAAAAGGCGATACGAGCCGTGTCGCTGAGTGCTGTGTTTGACAAACCTTTTGCGGTCAAACACAATAGTAGAAGTGTGATTAGTGTTCTCATAATTTTGCAATTTTTAATTAGATTGCAAAATTACATAGAAAACAAATGCAAATCGAAAATTTTAAGTTAAAAAGTGTTAAAACTTAAAATATTTTAAGTTTTCGGTATATCAACTTTGTATTACCTCGCACTAAGCGCAGCCAAAGCAATCGAATAAAGTTTCGTCAATTCGCTATCTCCACGAGAAGAAAGAATGCACGGAACCTTTGCTCCAACAACCATTGCAGCCAATTCGCTACCGACTAGTTTTGTGCATGTTTTGTAAAACACATTTCCGGCATCAATATTCGGAAATACCAAACAGTCGGCATCACCGGCAACTTCGCTTTTGAGTTTTTTGATTTCGGCCGCTTCTTTATCAATGGCAACATCCAATGCCAACGGCCCATCGATGACAGCACCTTTGATTTGTCCTCTGTCGCCCATTTTTGAAATAATAGCCGCATCAACGCAAGCCTGCATTCCAACAGATACTTGCTCTGTTGCGGCAATCAACGCCACTTTCGGAGTTGTAATACCTAAGGCTTTCGCAACATCAACACAAAAACCTACAATCGCCGTTTTTTGTTTCAAGTCCGGATCAGGAATAATCGCCATATCGCTGCACACCATTAATTTGTGGTATGTTGGTGCTTCCAAAACACCAACATGCGAAAGTGTTGCCTTCGGATTCGGCATCAAACCTTTTTCTTTGTTCAAAATGGCACGCATATACTTGTCCGTACTGCAAAGTCCTTTCATCAACATGCTACCCTTACCTTCATTGATAAGCATTACAGCCAAATTAGCCGCTTTTTGTTCATCGGCTTCCTGAACGAGTTCAAATTTATTGATGTCAATCCCCTCTTCTGCACAAACTTTTTTCATAGTTTCTACATCACCAACCAAAGTTGCATCGATAATACCTTTTTCAACGGCCATGTTGATAGCACCAATTGTGTGAGAATCGTTGGCATACGCTGCCACCAAGCGTTTCTTTTCCTTGCTTTTTACAGCATCAATGATTTGTTCGAGTTTTGTGATCATGATATTTTGTTTTTTTTAATTTTTAAGCCCATTTTATTAAATTGAAATCCTGACGATGTGGCAACAGCGGATGCGTCGGGAAAATACGGAATGTAAAGTCGTAAACACCGGACATTTTTGCATGGAATGACAAGTTGAACGTCGCGATGGAGCCTTCGGCTTTCGTTAATTTCATCTCATAAACACCGATCAATTTTTCCACAACATCATTTTCTTTTTTTCCGTAAATCAATTCCACTCCGATATCCTCCGGTCTTAGTTCTTTCAAGTCAATCACTAATTCTGCCGTAAATTCGTCGCCCATTTGTAGTGCCTGATGCGTTGAATTGTGATAATTTACACTCAAAATTTCCAAATTACTCCACGCCTGTGCTACTTTGACTTTCCACTGTGCCAACTCGTGTGCTTTGCTTCCGTTGCGTTCCAATAAAATTTTCGAACGCTCGTATTGCGGCGTGTAGTACTGTTTGATGTAATCGTCCAACTGACGTTTCATCGTGAAATTCGGCGAAATTTCCGTGAAATTTTTCCGGATTAACTCAATCCAACGTTTGGAAATTCCTGTTTTTTCGTCAATATCGTAGAATGCTTCCGTGATTTCGTTTTCGATTAAATTATAGATGGTTTCTGCATCCAACGCATTTTGTAATTCGTCGTTTTGGTAAGTCTGCTCTTCTTTCAATGCCCAACCTGCACCTTCACGATATCCTTCCGCCCACCAACCGTCGAGTACACTCAAATTCAAAACACCGTTCATAACAGCCTTTTCACCCGATGTTCCGGATGCCTCTTGTGGGCGAGTCGGCGTGTTCATCCAAATATCCACACCTTGAACCAAACGTTTGGCAATTTCGATATCGTAATTTTCCAAGAAGAAAATTTTTCCAATAAATTCCGGACGACGCGAAATTTCCAAAATCAATTTGATCAAGCCCTGCCCTGCCCCATCTGCCGGATGCGCTTTTCCTGCAAATACAAATTGAACCGGACGCGTCGGATGATTCACAATTTCGGCTAATCTCGGAAGATTCGCAAACAACAAGTGTGCACGCTTGTAAGTTGCAAAACGGCGTGCAAAACCAACTGTCAATTTGCTGTGATCGAAGCCTTCCAGCGCTTTTTGAATCATTGTCGGACTTTCTTCACGCAAGGTCATATCCTCTTCCATTTTGACTTTGGAAAGGTTGATAAGTTTGGTGCGAAGCTGCGTGCGAAGATTCCAAATCTCTTGGTCTGATGCATTTTCAATACCTTTCCAATGCTCGGGATTCGACATATCGTGTTCGAATTTATCTCCGAAATATTTTGCGTGAAGTTTTTGCCAATCCTCATGCGTCCACGTTTTGTAGTGAACGCCGTTTGTAACGTGGCCGATATGCAATTCCTCCGGATAATACCCGTCGTACATATCATCAAACATTTCACGCGACACTCTGCCGTGAATTCGGCTCACACCATTTATTTCTTGAGAAAGATTTGCCGCCAAAATACTCATTGAAAACTTCTCGTGGCTATCATTTTCGTGCACGCGTCCCAATCCCATTAGAGCTTGCCAAGTGATTCCTAAGCGTTGCGGATAATGTGAAATATAAGTACGCATCAAATCTTCGGAAAACAAATCATGTCCTGCCGGAACAGGTGTATGGGTCGTAAATAGTGTTGCCGCACGAACCAACTCTTTGGCATGAACGAATGATTTTCCTTCGTCTTCAACCATCTCTCTGAGGCGTTCCAAACCGATAAATGCGGCATGCCCTTCGTTGCAATGATACAAATCAGGGTTGATTCTCATTTTTCTTATCGCACGAATACCTCCAACACCCAATAAAATCTCTTGCTTCAAACGGTTTTTCCAGTCTCCACCATACAGATTGTATGTGATGGAACGATCATGTTCGGTGTTGCTTTCAATGTCCGTATCCAACAAAAATAAAGGTACTCTACCCACATCTACTCGCCAAACTTTGGCATGAAGCACTCTTCCCGGCAAGGAAATAGAGATTTCTATCCAACGGCCATCCTCATCTCGAACAGGTTTTAACGGTAAATTGGTAAAGCGTTGAGGAATAGAGTGGGCGATTTGTTCGCCACCAAAAGAAATTTGCTGCTTGAAATAACCGTAGCGATAAAGCAAGCCCATTCCAATCATGTTGTAATTACAATCGCTCGCCTCCTTCAAATAATCGCCGGCCAAAATTCCCAGACCTCCCGAATAAATTTTTAGAGATTCGTGTAAACCGAATTCCATGCTGAAATATGCTACTTTTGGTGTTTGCTCTGTTTTTGCATCCATATACGTTTTGAAACGTTCATGAATCCCACTCAGTTTATCCAAAAACTCGGAATCGTTTTCCAATTTTTCTATTTCAGGAGTACTCAGTTTATTCAGCAAGGCAATAGGATTTCGTTCCAAGCGATTGAACAAATCCGGATTTATAGATTCAAACAAATTTGCAGCTTCGTAGTCCCAACACCACCAAAGGTTTTGAGAAAGTTCATCCAGTTTTTTGAGTTTTTCCGGAATATGAGGCTGCACCATCATTTTTTTCCATTTCGGTTTGGATTTTTTTGTGAAACCATTCACACCATAATCGAAAGGAAGAGGTATATGCGCGTGGCTGTGGCGTATCGTTGATCTTTCTGTTGCCTCTTTGATAACACTTTCGTAGTCGGTAAAATCTTTTCCGATCCTATCTGCCGCCTTTCCAAGAAAGGCGCGGCATTGCTCATTCACGGAATCGTTAGCCACCGTAAAAAGATCAGCGTTTACAGCGCTTAATTTTTCAAGAGAATGTTTAGCCTGAACGTGGAAATTACGTGCCAGTTGATCGGCATTATACTGCGACAAATCTTCTTTGAGCGGAAGATTATTGGAAACAATTGAAGTCCCGATTACAGTTGAGTGAACCGTAAACACCGTTGCTATTTGCGGCGCTTTATCTTCGATATAAAGCACTCCGGCTCCGGTCAACCAATCATGGAAATGTGCCAAAATTTGCTCATTCGGCATAGCATTATAGGTGTGAAAATGCTCTATAATTTTTCCTGAAACATAGCCAAAAATTGCGGGCTCAATATAATCCCAATGTCCCGAAATTGAATCTAGCTTATATGTTTCCCAAAGTTTTTTGAATATTTCATCCTTTTTAGGAAAAAACGATGTGAAATCCACTAAAATTACGATAGGATTTCCGGGAGTATTCCAGCGACCTATACGAAAATGCAAGCCGTCTTTTTCGGCTTGCTCGTGCCATGTACGGTAAAGTTCACGGTCTTCGGTAAATTCGTCATATGTTTTATCATGCCAGACATCAGGACCGATCATGAAAAAATCATTTTTGCACAATTGCTTAAAATGTTGGGCACTTTTAGATAGCTCGCCGTGCACTGCACTTACCTTATTGCAAACTTCCCAACTGACTTCAAACAAATAGTTCGGACGCGGAATGGTCATAGGTTCTTCGATTATTAAAATTGTATGCAAAGATACGAAAAATAATTGAAAAATGAAAAATGAAAGTTGAAAATGTGTGGCAGGTTATTAACAATTCGCAGAAGTTTTCAACATTTTAACATTTTTTAAGGAATTTTTTATACGAAAAACAACTTTTTTGCGTTTATATAGGTGACGGGCGACTGCAAGTGTCGCCCAACAAAATTACTTATTAAAAATTTTATCATCATGTTAAAAAAAACAAAAAAAATCATCGTTATTTTAGCCACGTGCTGTTCGGCGTTGGCTTTCGGACAAATTCACGAATCGTTTAAACATCACGATTCCTTAAATCATCAATGGTTTGGTGACACGGCTTATTTCTCTGTCGAAAACGAGAAGTTGCAACTCAATGGTCCGCAAAGTTCGTCAACGTTGTATTATGCTGCCAGAAATACACTCAGCGACAGCATTGAGTGGAATTTCAGCATCCAATTGAGCTTCAATCCGTCCTCAACAAACTTCGTTCGTGTATATTTGATGAGCGATTCCGAAAATCTGAGAGGCTCGCTCAACGGCTATTTTGTACAACTCGGACAAACGGGTGGAAGAAACAACATTCAATTTTTTCGGCAAGAAGGAACTGCTATAACATTGGTTTTTTCCGGAGTTTCAGAGTTTAGTTCGAGTAGCGGATTATCTTTACAACTTCGAGTTAAGCGGTTTCCAAACAGCGAATGGCATGTGTATTCCGATGTTTCGTCGCGATTGCCGATTGATTCCGAAGGCGAGCCTTTTGTTGATTCAACATTTCGAGAAACTGCTGCCTTCGGTTTCTTCTGCCGATATAGCACGGCAAGTCGTCACAATATGTATGCTTTCGGCGAAGTAAAGGTCGGTACAATAGAACCCGATCCTATTCCCGAGCCACCTATCATTATTGAAGATTTCGATGTTGTGATTTCTGAAATTATGTTTAATCCGCCGATTGGTTCCGCTGAATATCTGGAAATTTTTAATCGTTCGGAACAAGATATTCCATTCTCCGAATTGCGTTTAGGACGTTTCAACAATCAAGACCAACTTTCCGGAGTGCTTGCTATTACTGCTGATGAGGACTTGGTTCTACCTTCTCAAGTTTATGTTGTGCTTTCGAGAACTCCGGAAATTTTATGGCAATATCACAACGTTTGTGCAGATGCATTATTGATTACAATGCCTAATCTACCTGCACTTTCCAATACTTCAGGACGATATGCTTTGTTGCGAAAAGATTCGACATTCATTGACGAAATTTATTATCATTCTTCGATGCATTTCGCTCTTTTGGCTGATACGAGAGGTGTTTCGCTTGAACGACTAAGTTTTGAAAAATCCGGAACTGATGCCGGTAATTGGCATTCGGCATCAAGCACATCAGGATATGCAACGCCGGGATGTCCCAACTCGCAAGGCATCTCAAGGTTTGAAACCGATAAAATCCTACATCTTTACCCTTCGTTAATTTCGCCGAACAATGACGGTAAGGATGATATTCTAACTATTTCCTACAACTTGGAAACATCAGGATTTACGGGTAATATCCGCATCTTCAACAGCAACGGACGAATGGTCAGACATTTGGTTAAATCCGAACTTTTGGGTATACAAGGCACCTATTTTTGGGACGGGCTTTCCGATCAAAACACCAAACTTTCAAGTGGAGTTTACATCGTTGTTTTCGATATTTTTTTGCTTGACGGACGGACAGTCAGAGTGAAAAAACCTGTTGGCTATCGTTAAAATTTATGAAAGATACAAAAAAACTATGAAAAAACCGACAAAAATAATCAAAAAATCCAACTATTTTCCGTATCTTTGCAGAGTCAAAAGAAATTATAATAAAACGGGTGAGGTAAAAAGAGAAGCCCAAAGAGAAGTCGCAAAATGGTGTATGGATGTTGCAAAATACATCACAACGGTCATATTAGTTACTTCTTTCTTGGGAGAATTTAGGCAAAAATGGTTAGTCTATATAATTGGATTAGTGCTTGTAACTATTTTATTTTACTACGGGATACAAACTTTAAACAAAAAACAATAACGATATGGAACCAATTATTGTAATGATAGGAATATTTATTATAGGAACTTCGGCTTTCCTTTATGTTAATTTTTCAGACAGAAAGCAAAAGCCTGCACGCTAAACAGTTGCAAAAAAAATCACCACATCAACTCTTGTATTAGCCTTGTCGTTTGGTGTTTTTGCACAACAAAACACTTGGTCATCCGCTCTCGGCAACGTTTCTTTTGCTACCGATAGCACTTGGACTATTTCGGGAATTCGCTTTCGAGATAATTAACAACGCAGTCCATAGCAAGGGGATGTCTCGACTCGGCTACGCCTCGCTCGACATGACGGCAAGTTGTAGGGAGGAGAAAAAGGAGAAAAAAAGAAGAGCGACGAAGCCGCTCTTCTTTTTTTCTCCTTCCCTACTATGTCACGCCCGTCATTCCGAGCGGAGCACACGTAGTGTGCGTAGTCGAGGAATCTCCTCGCTACAAGAGACCAATTAAATCTCCCAAGTATCCCCCGAATTCATCAAATCATCCATGCATTTGATTTTGGACGACTTTTGTTCTTCGTACATTTGTATTTCGAACAATTCGTTGTAAGTTGGGATAGCCGCAGAGCGAATTACGCCCAACGCAATTGGATAATTTGGCAACTCCATTTTCGCAAGCATCAAGTGAATTGCAGGATCTTTGCTGTATTGGTCGTGAACCAAAATATCTTTAATCGTAATTCCGTTGATACCGATAGTAACCACTTCCAATCCGCCTTTTCCTGGATTGTAGCGAATACCTTTGTTCTTTTCTGTTCCGAAAATCATCGGTTCGCCGTGCTTCAAAATCAACTGATTGTTGTCGCGATTTTCTTTCGAAGTAATTTCGTTAAACGCTTTATCGAAAAAGATAATACAGTTTTCCAAAACTTCCACAACCGATGTTCCATCGTGCTTTGTGGCTTCTTCAACAACTTCAGTCATCAATTTTGGGTTTGTGTCAACCGCACGCGCAAAGAATGTTCCTTGCGAACCAATCGTTAATTCACCAGGGTTGAATGGTTGCTCAATCGTTCCAAACGGCGAAGTCTTGGTAACACCTTCCATTGGAGTTGTTGGTGAATACTGACCTTTCGTCAAACCATAAATTTGGTTGTTGAACATCAAAATATTCACGTCGATATTTCTACGAATCGTGTGAATAAAGTGATTTCCACCGATTGCCAATGAGTCACCATCGCCGGTGTTAATCCAAACACTAAGTTGTGGATTAAAAATTTTCACACCCGATGCAATTGCATTTGCACGTCCGTGAATCCCGTGAAAACCGTACGTATTCACGTAGTACGGAAAACGGCTCGAACAACCGATTCCTGATACTAATACGATGTTTTCTTTCTTATATCCCGTGTTTGGAAATGCCTTGGTAACAGAGGACAAAATTGCGTGTCCACCGCAACCCGGGCACCATTTTACCATTTGGTCGCTGACGAAATCCTCTTTTGTCAAAGGGACTTCAGATTTTGGTATAGTTACAAATTTCGTTTCCATGATTTATTTTCCCTCCATAATTTTGTTGAACTCTTCTGTTAATTCGTTTACTGTAAACGGCAAGCCCTGTACTTTGTTGTATTGCAAAAGTTTAATGTGTGGAAATTCCATTCGCAAATACTTCACAAATTGTCCGTCATTCAATTCAGGTACAATAACTTTTTTGAAACTTGATAGAATTTTTTCCGCATTTTTCGGAAGTGGGAAAATATGTTTGAAATGTGCCAAAGATACTTTTTTACCTTGTGCTTGCATTTCTTGAACTGCACTCAAAGTTGCACCTCTTGTTCCACCCCAGCTTACTACCAATAAATCACCGGTTTCTTCACCAACAACACTTTGTTCAGGGATACGCTCCGCGATTTTCAACACTTTATCACGACGCAAATTCACCATAGTTTGGTGGTTGTGCGGATCTGAAGAAACGTTACCTTTTCCGTCTTCTTTTTCCAAACCGCCGATACGGTGACGCAAGCCTTCCGTTCCCGGAATAGCCCATTGACGAATCAAATTTGCATCACGGTTGTAAGGTTTGTAATTTGGATCGTTCGCTTTTGCGATAGGCGGATGGATTTGCGGAAGATCTGACATTTTCGGAATTCTGAAAAGTTCAGAACCAAAGCCGATATAACCGTCTGTCAATAGAATAACCGGCGTCATCGTTTCCATAGCAATTCTCGATGCTTCGAAAGCCGCATAGAAACAATCTGCCGGAGATGACGCAGCCATTACTACAAGCGGTGCTTCACCATTTCGTCCGAAGAGCGCTTGGAGAAGGTCGGATTGTTCCGATTTTGTAGGAATTCCTGTCGAAGGACCTGCGCGTTGAACGTTTACGATAACTAACGGAAGTTCTGTAATTACAGCCAAACCCAACGCTTCCGATTTCAACGAAAGTCCCGGGCCGGATGTAGTTGTACAAGCCATTGCACCTGCAAAACTTGCTCCGATTGCAGAACAAATTCCTGCAATTTCGTCTTCCGCTTGAAACACGCGTGCTCCAAGTGATTTGTGTTTTGCTAATTCTATCAAAATTTCAGTTGCCGGTGTAATAGGATATGAACCTAAGAATAACGGACGACCTGATTTCTCAGCAGCTGCGAGTAGTCCCCACGCTGTTGCATCATTTCCGAGAATATTGCGGTAGCGTCCTTTTTCCAACGCTTTGTCTGCCGGAGGAACAACAATAACCGATTCCACAACTTCCTTGGTTTCGGCATAGTTGAAACCTGCAAGAAACGCCTTGATATTTATCTCTTTAATTTTTGGTTTCTCAACAAATTTTTTGTCGAACAAATGCAAAACTTGTTCCGTTCCACGACCCGTTATGAAGCAAAGGATACCAAGCACGAACATATTTTTTGATCTGTCCATAGTCTTTTGATCAATACCCAATTCTTCCAGCGCTGCTTTAGTAAGCGTGGTGATTGGCGCAGAAATCAAATGATAGTTTGACAAACTGCCATCGGTAAGCGGATCCGTTGTGTAGCCTGCTTTTTCTATAGCAACATCACTGAATGTATCATTGTTTACAATCAATGTTGCACCTTTTTTTGCCCATTTCAAATTGGACTTTAAGGATGCAGGGTTCATAGCTATTAGAATATCGCACAAATCGCCCGGAGATAAAATTTTCTTTTGTCCGATTTGCACTAAAAATCCGGAAACACCCGGAATGGTGTTGTGCGGAGCACGAATCTCCGCAGGGAAATCAGGAAACGTAGCTAAGTCGTTTCCCAAAAGAGCTGATGCATCAGAGAAGAATTGGCCGGTCAATTGCATACCGTCACCGGAATCTCCTGCAAATTTTACAACAAGCTCCTCCTTTTGTTGAGTGGGAATGGGTTTGTTTGACATTTTTCTTTATGTTTGTTTTTATTTGTTGACAAAAAATCGGGGCAAAGTTACGCAAAAAAAACGAAATAACCAAATTTTTCGTATCTTTGCAAAAAATTCTTGCTAAACAAGCAAAGAAATGTAAGTTAAAAAAACAAAAAATGCTCCGTTATCTGAACATATTTTTCGGTTTCATCGGCATCGTGATAATTTTCTCATGCGCAACGCCCGGACAACCGGGAGGCGGTCCCAGAGACGAGACACCACCTGTTCCGATTTTTTTCTATCCTGAAAATTTTTCAACAAATTTCAATGCTCGAACAATTCTTGTTAGATTCGACGAAAATATTCAACTGAGAAATTTGAACCAACAACTCATCATCTCGCCACCCATGGCAAGACCAAGCATTGTCTCTAACAATCGAAACTTGACTATTCGTCTGCAAGACGACGCACTCCGCGAAAATACAACTTATGTCTTTTCGTTCGGAAATGCACTTGCCGACTTAAACGAAGGAAATGTCTTATCTAATTTTCAAATCGTCTTTTCAACAGGCGAAACGATAGATTCTTTAAGCATAATCGGTGAAGTTCTAGATGCTTTTACCCTACAGCCGATAAGAGATGTAAGCATTGCGTTAGTGGCGGATTTAGACGATATGTTTTTGAGAGACGTGCGTCCGCTGTACATCGCAAGAACCAGTGAATCCGGCTTTTTTCAAGTAAATTTCCTAACCAATGATTGCTTTTATTTAGTGGCAATAAACGACAGAAACAATGATTGGGTCTACGATTCCATAAACGAAGAAATTGCATTTTTCAGCACCTGCGTTCTGTCAAGATTTTTAGAAATGCCGATTATGCCTGATAGTGTCGGCTGCACAATTGACAGCCTAAGACTGCTGGATTCTATTGTACATTTTTTTCAAAGCGGACAGCAATTGCTGATGTTTCAACAAGAACTTCCGCAAGGTATAACGAGATCCGAATTTGTTTCTAATGCCGAAGTTGCGATAGAATTTAGAAATCCAACGGAAAATGTCGAATTCCAAATCTTACAACCGGAGCTTGATACAATTCCTTTAGATTTTCAAATTATTTGGAACAATAGTAAACAAAATGCGCAAATTTTTCTGTCCGAATTGGGCATCCGAAATCTTTGGCTTCTTATGGAAGACGGGGATTTTTCAGACACGTTGCGACTTCTCAACACAAGATTTCAAGACGATCCGCCACCATTGAGAGTTACGTTGCCTTTCGGTAACGAAATGCCTTTCTTCGACTCGCTAACACTTTCGTTCAACGCACCTATTCGAAAGGTTAAAGACACGATTTGGCTGTTCAAAGGCGAAGATACAATTCCTACACCATTAACAAATTTTTCATTTAATTCAACTCGAACACAGCTTATTTTTGAAACAGAATTGCAACAGCGAACAAACTATCGATTGCTTATTCCGGATAGTTTAATTTTTGGAGATTTCGGTCAAACCAATGATGATACACTGAACCTCCGATTTCGAGTTAATTCTCCCGAGACTTACGCCCGACTGGAGGTTACAATTCTTAACAAACCCAAAACACAGAGCATTTTGCAGGTGTTGAACGAACGAATGGAGGTGGTCGAACAGCGTGTTATGGAATCGAACGAGGAAATATTCACTACCTTGCGACCAGGAAGATACCGCTTGCGGCTGATCGTTGACGAAGACGGCAACGGTCGCTGGACTCCGGGAAATCTGCGTGAACGTCGCCAACCTGAACCTGTTTTTATTTTTCACAAAACACTTTCATTGGAGGCAGGTTGGGAATATGTTGAAGAGTGGGAATTATAACAACCCGTCATTCCCGCGAAGGCGGGAATCCCAATAATAGCAGGGGGGATTCCGCCCTACGGCGGAATGACCGCACTAAAATCATTTCCGTCGTCGCTCCAAAAAAGCTCGCAAAATAGGATAATAACCTTCGTCAACATCCGCATTGACATAGTCAATTTTATACTGCTGACAACGGTATTTCAGCTCTTTTTGAAATTGTTGAATGGCTTGGACATACTGCTCTTTTACATCGTTCGGATTTATTTTCAATTCGGTTTCAGTTTCCAAATCAATGAAACGATGTGGACGGTTGGGATAATCGAAGTTCAGTTCCTTATTTTTTGCTGTGGTGTGAAATAAAATCACATCATTCTGCTTGAATTTCAAGTGTTGCAAACCTTCGAAAAGTGCTTCCATTTGTAAAAAATCATCAAACATATCGCTAAAAATAATCACTAACGAACGCTTGTGGATTTGTTCTGCCAAATCGTGTAATATTTGGGGGATTTGTAGAGACGCACGGCCGTGCGTCTCTACTACGGATTTTCCATCGCCGACATTACCGCCGATTGCAACATGTTCCAACAATTGATACAAAAATTTCTGATGCGAGACCGTGGATTTTAATTCGGTTTGCTGTTCGATGTGGTCTGAAAAAAATGTTAACCCTACAGCATCGCGCTGCTGTGTCATGATGTGCAACAAACACGCAGAGGCTTTGCACGAAAAATCCAACTTTTGCTCAAACTGCATCGAACGCGAACAATCCACAACGATGTAACATCGTAGGTTGGTTTCTTCTTCGTAGCGTTTGACAAAAAGTTTGTCGGTTTTTCCGTAAAGTTTCCAGTCAATATGCCGAGTAGATTCGCCCGTATTGTAGAGCCGATGTTCGGCAAATTCAACCGAAAATCCGTGAAACGGACTTTTATGCAAACCCGTTATAAATCCTTCAACAACTTGATGTGCAAGCAGTTCAAAGGGAGAAAATTTTTCAAGCTCTTGGTTGGCGACCATTAAAGGATTGCATCCAGTTTCGCTACGAGTGTAGATTTTGGAACAGCACCGACTTGCTTATCAACCACTTCGCCGTTTTTGATAAAAAGTACAGTCGGAACGTTGCGGATTCCATGCTTCGAGGCAATGCCCGGAGCTGTATCTACATCAATTTTTCCGATAACGGCTCTTCCCTCATATTCGGCAGTCATTTCTTCAATGATTGGGAGTAATACTTTGCAGGGTCCGCACCACTCTGCACCGAAATCAACCATAGCAGGCTTATCAGATTTCAAAACTAATTCTTCATAATTTTCTTCTGTGAATGTGTGTGCCATAATTTCTAAAAGTTTGGATTATTTTTTTTGCAAAGATACGAATAAAATCCGAAACTTACTAATAACGTTGATAACTTTTCTCGAAGATACTATCGGAAAAGCCTTAAAATCACAGCTTCCGCCAATAAAAGAAGCAACACTAAAAGCAAACACCATTTCCACCACGGAATTCGTGTGCTGATAGCAAATAAAGTGCCGTCCACAGAAATAAAGTCATTTCTCAGAACCGAAAAACCGCTTAAATGATGTTGCCCTATCAAATGCTCCAATTCTGCTTGCGAATAAGTTCGCAAATCGGATTCACGTCTGTCGAAATTGTATGATAGTCTGGCGATCTCCTCATTCCTGGTTCTCAAAATGTAATTCCCAGCTTCTGATAATGATGAAAATGTGTTGATAAATAACTGACTGCCTCTAAATCTAACTTGAGGAATCATCTCGAAATCGGAACTTTCGCGTTGCAGGAACAAGGGTGGGACGTGTCCCGCCCCTACATTGGGTATTATAGCCTCTTGCTGTACTAATAGATGATAAACTTGCTCATTACTTGCACTTTGCAAAATCATATTCAATACGGATACCACAAATAGCGGCTGATTTTGAAAATTGCTGAACGCATTGTCAAAAGGTACAGCCGACAAATAAACACGTCCTTTACCAACATTTCCAAAAGATAAAAATGGATCACGATTGCTCAGTCTAAGCAAATGTTGTAAATTTGAACGAGCCGAACCCTGAATCGGAAAATACTTTTGTATTTCCGGCAAAAGCAGATTCTCAGGTATTCTTACAAACGCAGAACGGTAGATTGGGTGATCTGACAAAATGACATCTACGCCGATTTGCGATTTTTCAATCTGCCTATATTCAGCTCCTAGCAACTGCTGAGTTAAATTATTGATTGAAATCAAATCTGTTTGCTCTCCGGGCAAAATAAGAATGTTCAATCCTGCCTCGATTGCTGTCTGAAGTTCGGTTTGAAGTCCCGATGAAAGTGTTTTTATTTCGTCTAAAATCACAAAATTCACTCTATGGAGCATTGAAAAGTCCAAATTTCGAACAGGTTGAACAGTTAAATCAAAACTCGGATCATTGGCTAATAATCTCATCAAAAATTGATTAGGTGTATCCTCAGTGATAATTAGCACCGGAATTTCTTCTAATACATTCAACGTAAAGTACAATCTATCATCAAATGTGATCGGATAATCCGAAATTTCAAACCAGCCTTGTAGGTATCCCGCTTGTTGTAAGGTCAATTTTCGGCGTATGGATTTGGTTTGCCGAGGTTCGAAATTCACATTTCCAACAGAAACTATATTGTTATTAACAAGCAACCTAACAGGCATCTCCTGAAGCGATTGTTCACCATGATTTGTGAGCCAGATTTGAAACTCTATTTCTCCGCCGACTTGAAAAATTGGAGTTTCAATTGATAGGCTATCAATCGAGATATTGTTCACCATTTGTGACTGAATCGGCAAAAGCCATGTTTGCAAAATGGTGTCCGAAACCAAATTTTCAATGTCAACCATCGTTCTTTGAAAATCCGAAATCACAAAAAGTGCCGCGTTTCTTCCCAAAATGTTTTGGTACAAACTTTTTTGCCGTGCGACTAATTCGGACAAACTATTCGAAAACGGCACAATATCAACCATATTTATTGCATATAGAACTTCTTCCATAGAAACAAATCGACGATTATCGTCCCAAAAATCCTGAGTTATCAAAGCAAATCGGTCAGTTGGTTTGAACTTTGACACCAATTCTCTCGCTTTTTGCCTGGCTTGGTCAAGAAGTGTGCCCCGATCGGTATTTGTCCCCATGCTGAATGAGTTGTCGATAACCACAGAAACGTAGTTTACTCCCTCACCAACAAGCGGTTGTAGGGCAGTTTTAGGGTTAGGTTGTGCAAATGCAAAAACAAGAAATATAATCGTCAAAATCCGACAAAACAGAACCAATAAATGTTTCAATTTTGATTGGTTCTGCGTTTGGTTTTGAATGTTTTGGAGCAATTTCACATTCGAAAAATATGTTTTCTTGAATTTTCGAAAGTAAAACAAGTGTATTGCAATTGGAATTAGGATTGCAAACAGTGCCCAAAGTATTGCCGGATTTGTGAAAAACATATTCTATCTATTTCATAACCCAAACTCTCAAATTCCGAAGTGCCGCATCAGCCCTGTCGTGGTAGGCAAATCCGAAATCTGCACCAAGGGATATGTGAGAAAACGTTTGATTTGAAGTCCTGCGTAAGTAATGGTTGAAATAATTGGTTTTTCCCGAAATTCGTAGTTTCCCATCTTGGTAAAGTTTGACGTTTGCTTCTCCATTGACTTGCGGCTCCACTTCTACACGTATTTTTGTCCAAACATTTAACGGAATCGTTGGCTCTATCCTGATATCATCGAAAAAGACCTGCATCTCATTATATGCTCGAGATGTTATATTTATACTCCAGAGGTCATTTAACTCAGGTTCTAATACAAACGCCACTGTTCTGCCGTGCCCGCGAGGTCTGGATAGCAATTTTACTTCAAATTCTACAATCACATTTTCAACACGCCTACCGAACTCCCATTTCGGAACAGCACCACCCCTTCTATTTAGGATTAGTCCTCCTTCTGGATATACTGATACACCTGAAATCCCCCCAAACATAGTTCGCCGAAAAACGGAACGGTCACGCAGACCATCGTTTGGATCTAAGTTTAGCAATGAAACATCGAGAATTAGCGTTGAATCAACTGCTATAGGTGGTGGTGGAACTTCAGGACGAGCAGGGCGTGCGGCTGGTGGAGGTGGGGCTACAGGTTTAGTTTCTGCGGGAGCAACTGCAATATCCTTATCTTTAGACTTTTCGCAAATTTCCTCACACACTTTCAACTCTGTTCTGCCTTTCGGGTATTGCACATAACCATCATCAAAATTTGGTGTTTTCAACAGTATGAACAACGCACCAATCCCGCAAAATATGGCAAAAATCTGTTTCAGCCAATTTTTCATTGGAATAACCGCAATTCCGCAAAAAACAAGCAAAAGCGGCCATAAACGCCAAAAATCGCTCCACGAAAAAACAAGCCAACCGAAATTTTGCAAAAAAAACACAATCCCGAGGAAAATCAGCACGTAACCGAACAACCCCGGAGAAACTGTGATTTCCCACTCGACCTTTTTTTCTGTTTTCGATGCCATAATTTTTGGTTCTGGTTCTACGGCACAAAGATACGAAAAAATAACGATTTTTAGAAAAAAAATTGCATTTTCCGATTTTTTTTTGTACCTTTGCGAAAAGAAATCGCAAAAAAATGCTAAACATCCTTGTAACAAACGACGACGGAATCCGCGCCAAAGGGCTGAGAACACTCATTGAAATTGCCCGTCCATTCGGAAACATAACAGTTGTAGCCCCACAAGATCCCATGTCGGGAATGGGACATGCGATAACCGTGAATCGCCCGTTGCGTCTGAGCCTGCTGAAGAAAGAGGAAAATTATCAAGAATATGTCTGCGTCGGAACACCTGTGGATTGCGTGAAAATAGGCTTAAAAGTGGTTCTGGAAAATCAAAAAGTCGACTTGATTCTTTCGGGAATCAATCATGGATCAAACGCCTCATCCAATGTTATTTACAGCGGGACAATGGGTGCAGCAATCGAAGGTTCGATGGAAGGCATAAAATCTGTTGGATTTTCTTTGTTGGATTATCACCATGACGCGGATTTTTCGCAAGCATCGGATTTTATTCGGAAAATTATTGCAGATGCTATCGAAATGCCTATTCCGAAAGGGATTTCATTGAATGTAAATATTCCCAAAGCGCAAAAAGAAGACATTAAAGGCATAAAGGTGTGTAAACAAGCCGATGCTTATTGGGTGGAGGATTACATTGCGCGGAAAGACCCCTGGGGCTTAGATTATTACTGGCTTACAGGAGAATTTGTGGATAAAAATATATGTCCCGATTCGGACATTCATGCATTGAGAGAAAATTACATCTCAATTGTGCCTGTGCAATATGATTTAACTGCGTTTGACGTGATTGGCAAACTGAAAAACCTCAATTCATGAGGCTTTATGTCATCGCAGGAGAAGCATCGGGCGATTTGCACGGTTCAAATCTTGTTCGCGAATTGAAACGATTGAATTCTAATCTTGAAATCCGCGGTTGGGGTGGTGATTTGATGCAGAAAGAAGGTGTAGACTTGCGAAAACACTACCGTGATTTGGCTTTCATGGGGTTTGTGGAGGTTGTAAAAAACCTCAGAGCTATCCTACGAAATTTTGATTTTTGTAAAAAAGATATTTTAAAATTCAAGCCTGATGCAATCGTGCTGATTGACTATCCGGGCTTTAATTTAAGAATAGCAAAATGGGCGAAAAAACAAGGTATTAAAGTCATTTATTACATTGCGCCGCAAGTTTGGGCCTGGCACAAATCGCGTGTCAAGCAAATGCGGAAAAACATTGATAAATTGCTGATAATTCTGCCATTCGAAATAGATTTTTTCGCAAAACACAGCATTGAAGCCGAATTTATCGGACATCCTTTGTTGGATGCAATCTCTCGAAATACAGATCCCGCCTACATTTCAGAAAGCAGAAAACCGGTTATTGCCATACTTCCCGGAAGTCGAAAGCAGGAAATACAGACCATACTTCCTCTGCAGCTGTCCGTTATTCCGCACTTTTCGGATTATGAATTTGTGATTGCGGGAACGGAACAACATCGTGATTTGTATGCAGAAATCATAGGAAACCAAGATGTAAAATTGATTTTCAACCAAACCTATTCCTTACTCCGTTCTGCGAAAGCGGCATTGGTAAAATCAGGTACATCTACACTAGAAACAGCGTTATTCGAAGTTCCGGAAGTTGTATGCTACAAAGGAAATCCGATATCCTACATTATCGCAAAAAGTGTTATCGATATAAAGTATATCGCGATGGTCAATCTGATTATGGATAAACCCGTTGTCACGGAGCTCATTCAAAACAATCTAAATACAAAAAATCTGATAGCAGAGTTATCAAAATGTTTATCTTCGCCGCATCGCGAAACACAAATTGCCGACTATAAACTTCTCAAAGAAAAACTCACGGAAACCAATGCCAGCCTGCGTGCGGCGCAAGCAATCTTGGAATTTTTAAAATAAACGGACTATGAAAAAAGCACTTTCAATTTTTCTACTTTTTTCTGTTGTTAACACGATTTCGGCAACAGATCTGTTAGTCAGAATCTTTTCCGACCATACCATTCAAAGAGCAAGTTTAGCCTGCGTTTTGGGGCAATACCGCATTACCGATCAAGACGGCAACGAAATAATGATGTTGAATCAAAACGATAGTATTACGCTTCACGCCGAAAACGAAGGCGTAAGGTTGCTGAGAAACGGATCGAAAGTTGGTGTTTTCTCAAAGATAACCGTTATGGGAGATGGCTCGAATACAATGTTCAGAATTACACCGGAGGATCGAACTATCCGACCTCGAATCTACGATGACCACTTGGAGATTTCAGTTGTAGATAACGCTTTGCGTTTCATAAATATCGTTAATATAGAGAATTACATAGCCGGCGTGGTTCAGTCAGAAGTACGCGGTGTACAAGTGGAGGGCATACCTGCCGACCTCGAATTTTTCAAAGTCCAAGCCATTATTTCGCGAACGTATGCCATGCGGATGATCAACAAGCACAGACGAGAAGGTTTTAATTTATGTGATGGTGTACATTGTCAGGCTTACTTCGGCCGTAATATTATCCCTATAATTTTAGAGGCCGCAAAAGCAACGGCAGGAATGGTTGTTGTAGATGGAAATAACAATTTGATTTTGGCATCGTTTCACGCTAATTCCGGTGGACAAACCATGAATTCCGAAGATGCTTGGGTTACGGAAGTTTCTTATTTGAGAAGTATTATCGACACATTTTCGTTTGACATGCGAGGCTCAACGTGGCAAAAAGAATTCAGCGTGGATAAATGGCTGAATGGTTTACAGCGACTCGGATACGATATTAACAATCCTGTAAAACGTGCAAATGCTTTGAATTTCGTGCAAAACAAACGCAAAACGCATTTTCATGGAAACATCCGCCTACCGGATATGCGCCGAAATTTTAATTTACGATCTACATTTTTCAGCGTCAGACAAGAAGGCGACAGCGTGATTTTATACGGTAGAGGCTTCGGGCACGGCGTCGGATTGAGCCAAGAAGGTGCTGCTCGCAAAATCCGTGATGGTTTCAGCGTCGAAGAAGTATTGCAATTTTACTATCAAGACGTAAGAGTAGTCCGAATTGACGATCTTTTTGAAAGCATGGATCAGCAGTTTTAACACTTTTTAAGGATTTTTAACACTTTTTAGGTTTTTTTTTCGAGATTTTGGGCGTAACTTTGCGGTATGCAAATCTCCCCACTCATTAAACTTGCAATAAGCCTCATTATCGGCATTTCGACTGCACAGCACGTGTATTTCTCGCCATCATTCTACCCTACTGCGGTTGGGATTGGTGCATTTTTAATGATTTTGATTTTGCTGATTAAGCAGAGCTATCGGAATAAAGTGTACCATTTTGGACTTTCTGCCTGCGTTTTCATGGCTTTATTGGGATTTTTAAGAACAAAACAAGTCGATCAATCCTTAAATCATGCACATTTTTCAAAACAAAATTATTCTCAACTGATTGCTGTTATTGATGATACACCCAGTGTTCGAGAACGCTCCGTAAGGACAACTTTGAAAGTTATTGGTGGAAAAGAAAATCGAGATGATACAAAATATACCCCAACAATGGGTAAAATTATGGCGTATATCGCAATTGATTCGCTCAGTACACAACTGCGCTACGGCGATGTGATAACCATTCGAAATCGGGCTCAAACGACAGATTCCATAAAAAAGTTCGGAAATTTTGACTTTCGAAAATTTTTGAAACGAAAACAGATTTTTCACACGATTTATTTAAATCAGCGTTCTTGGCAGAAAATTGATGAAAACGGCGGAAACCCTGTACGTGCCTATGCTATAGATGTACGAGATAATTTTTTGGAAACACTTTCCCAACAAGGCATTACTGGTGCGGAATATGCCGTGACTTGTGCGATTTTGCTGGGTTACGGTGCAGAACTCACGCCGGAAATACGAAAATCTTACCAAAATTCGGGAACAGTACATATTTTGAGCGTTTCGGGGTTGCATGTCGGCCTTTTTGCCATGGTGGTTATGCACCTGCTTTTTTTCTTGCGGGGCGAACGCTGGAAATTACTCTTGAAAGCCGTAATTGTACTGACTTGCATTTGGAGTTATGCACTAATCACGGGTTTTGCACCATCGGCATTGAGGTCGGCAATCATGTTCACATTCATCACAATAGGAAAATGTGTGGAACGACAAACTTCCGTTTACAATTCACTGGCAACTTCCGCAATCGTACAGCTAACTTACGACCCGATGATGCTGTACGCACTTGGATTTCAATTTTCGTATTTAGCAGTGCTTGGTATTGTAATGACAAACAACATGTTTTCGAAACTGTGGACACCAAAAAACAAAGTTTCAAAGTATGTTTGGGAGTGTATTACAGTTTCCATTGCCGCCCAACTCTCTACAACTCCGCTCTCAATTTTTTATTTTAACCAGTTTCCCAATTACTTCATTCTCGCGAATATAATTGCTTCGCCACTTAGTGTTCTAATTATTCCACTGGGAATGGCAATTTTAGTTTCTGCCCAAATTTCTGCTTTTTTAGCCGGCATTTTTGGGAAAATACTGAATTACACCATTTGGGTTTTGAACCAAAGCGTTTCCATTATTGAGTGGCTGCCTCTAAGCGTTTGGAGAAATTTAAATTGGTCGAAATTTGAAACCGTATTAGCCTATTTAGCTATCGCTTTTTTACTTTTCGCTTACTTCAAACGGCGTAGGGCACCCGTCTGGACTGGGTTAGCCTGCCTTGTCTTTATGGTAGGCATGAAATTTTTTCAAGAATTAAACGCTGTTCTTAACGTTTTGTAAATGGCTCAAATGCAGTCTGGATTTGGCTTTGAAGACTATCCGAACATTTTACCAACGGCAAACGTAATTCATTTTCACAAAGTCCAAGCATGTTCGCCATGGTTTTAATTCCTGCCGGATTTCCTTCGGCAAACAACAGAGGAATCAAATGTTCAATCTCGGCAAGTTCTTTTTTTGCCCAGGTAAAATTTCCGTTCAATGCCGTTCGAACCATTGTCGAAACCTGTACAGGCAGTGCGTTTCCGAGAACAGAAATCACGCCTGACCCACCCATTTCAACCATTTGCAAGGCTGTAGCATCATCGCCCGAAATCACTAAAAAGTCTTCAGATTTCCGCTGAATGATATCCTTAACTTGTCCCATATCGCCCGATGCTTCTTTTATTGCAATGACGTTGAAATGCTGGTTTGCCAAGTGAAGCGTAGTGTCGGCAGTCATATTAACGCCGCAACGCGACGGAATGTTATACAAAATAATCGGAACAGGACTTGCATTTGCAAGTGACGAAAAGTGTTGAAAAAGTCCTTCCTGCGTAGGTTTGTTGTAGTACGGAACAACTGACAAAACCCCGCTTATTCCCGAAAAATTTGCTGTTTCCAGAATTTCGACACACTCCAAAGTATTGTTTCCGCCCACACCTACAATGATTGGCACGCGCCCGTCCACCTCTTGCACAATCGTCCTTACAACGGCATCTCGCTCGGTTTGGCTTAATGTAGATGTCTCGGAAGTTGTACCCAGTGCTGCCACATAGTCAACACCACCGACAACAACGTGGTTGACAACTTTCTTCAATGCCTCAAAATCTACCGAGCCATCGGTTTTGAATGGTGTAATTAACGCAACTCCTGTGCCTATCAATTTATTTTTCAGCATGTTTAATATTCTTCCTGTAACCGTTGTTTAGGTTTGATTAAATACTTCAAGATATTTCAGGACGGCATCTATAAGCTCTTGTGTATCCGCCGTATCTTTGATTTCAAGCGTAAAATCAAAAATATTCAATCCCTCCTTGCTTGTTCGTCCAACTTTAAATGCAGCATGAGAAGCATTTGCGATATACAAGTTTTGAAAATGATTGTTCAAACTCAAATCGAAAAAAATATCGAACGTTTGTTTCACAAACGTATTCACGATATTATCATGCGGCACTCGGTTAAAGCCAAGTTGAGATTTCACAAACACACCAAAAATCGAACTTTCGGTAACTTCTGCGGGCTTTTCCTTACTATCCGAATATGCCAGCATCGCAACCGAGATGCCTCGTGTTTTCAAGTAGTTGGCGAATTTATTGGCAGTTTCGTAAGATTCCTTTCCATTGTAAGGGAAGTAAATACCAACATTTTTTGCCAAATCCAAACCAACCATCTGGCGACGACGGTTCTGCTTGCGTGCGATTTTACGCATTCGCCGAGACCACAAATATGTCTTGATATCCTCAATAATCTTCATCTCGCTACCTCACTCTCTGAACCGCTCGCTCCGTAGCTTCAATCAAAGGCTGGACAGAAAGTTCTTCGCCAACGGCTTGCAACATCCAGTGCTTTGGCGTGAGGCGTCCGAGTGCAAAAATACGATCAACTTCTGCAGCAAAATTTCGCCCTGCAAAATGCTCCTCAAGTTGGAATTGTATCAAACGACCAAGTGGATAATTCGACAAATAAAGCGGACGCATGATCATATGCGTATAAATCGCCAAAATCGGCTGATCTTCTATACCAAAAACCGGCGCAAAGTACTTGTTCCAAACATCTTTTGCAATGCGTATAACGGCATCTCTCAACTGGTCAGCATTGGCATTCGGATTTTGGTACAGCCATTCCCAAACAGCCATATCAACTAAAGAAACGCCCATAATTTCGAACGTATTCCAGAAAATACCCAAAGTTGCAAGGTCTTGCCTCAATGGATTATCGTCTCTTTTGCCTAACAACTCCATATCTCTATCTTGGAGTATAAACGCCAATGCCTCTGTAAATCCTGTATTTGGAACACTTCTGAGCATCCAATAATCTACATCATAAAGCGAAATGACTTGTTCAACATTGTGCCCTAGTTCATGAATTCCGATGTTATATCCTCTGAAATCCATACCGTCAGCAGGTATTCTCGTACGTAAACGGGCTTGATCGCCTTTCATTTGTGCACCCCAAGCGTGACCTATACCACGTGAGCCATCTACTGCAATTCTCGATGCTATTTCTGTTGCTCTTGCTCTGTTCCACCCCAATGTCATCAACATATTCGGCATATCTCTTTCAAACGCCATCGCATCGGGATAAAGCCTTCTCGTAAGGGCATTTAATTCTGCTTCCGGAAATGCGCCGCGAGGTCGAAAACCGTTGTACCAAAGGTCGAAAGGTCTCAATTCACGACCTACACGTTGGCTGATAAACTGCCCAACTTCTCTTGCAACATCAGATGAAACCAATTGAACAAACAAGTCATGAACAATTTGTTTTGAAAGTTCAAGGCTTCCACTAAAATTAGCTTCGATATAATTTTCGTATTGAGGCGTAAAAGGATCCATTCTGCGTTGAACTCTGAAAAGATCCAAAAGCATTTGATAGCGATATTGCTCAGATCTGGAAGTTATCACTCTCCCATTTTCATAAACGATGTTGTCAATCGGATTCCACTGCACATTCGGATTATTAATTACAATTTCCGGAACAGTTTGATTAATAACGTGATTCATCACTGCGAAAATCATTTCTTGTGATTCGACTCTGTCTTCCAAAGCGTAATATGTTCTCAAATGATCGCGCAACCCCCAGTGAGTTATTAGTCTTAGATCCTCCGGAAACAATGCTCTACCATCACTGGTTCGCAATTGACCCATATAAAAATTGTAGTCGGTTCTCCAAGTGTCAACTTGTGTGAAAATGCGTGAAAACTCCTGTCGAAGTTCAGACGGAACACGAGACGTAAATCTTTCGCCCATTCGTGCATGAGCCCACTGTGTGCGCGTCCAATTTGCTCCGTATCTGTTTTTTTCCTCCAATGTGAATGTCCTGAAATTCAACAACACAGCAAATGCAATTTTGTTATCGAACATGTCCTCATTCAGGTGTGCGAACGGACTAAATCCACCAAACAAACGGTCAACCGGCATGATATCTCCAAGGTAAATGTCTAAAGGCATCCTCAAACGAACATTTATTTTATGGAGAAATCCGGTCAAAATTTCAAAATTTCGCTGAAGTCTTTCAAATAAAAGACCTAATTCGTCAGGACAAGCAACAAAATTATTCAAAGAAAGTTCTCTGAAATCCGCATCACTTCCATCTCTTGAGAACCAAAGCGATGCCGCTTGACGAACACCAATTTCGATACGCTCCGTTTGATTTGGATGCAAAGCAGATAGTTCGCTAATTACTTCTTGGATAGTTCTTTCGGAAATAGACGGTCTTTCGTCATTTCTGACGTTGCATGAAGAAAGCAACAAGCCGAATAGTACAAAAATTGATAGGATTTTTTTCATGGTTTTTGATTTTTTAGATTTTCAAACCACAAAAGTAGCAAAAAATATCGAAAAAAACAAGGTTGTTAATAAATTCTGAAAAGTTTTTTTGCCGTCGTGGCGGTTTTATTTAGTTTTTTTGTATCTTTGCACAAAAAAACTCTCTATGGAATTAAGAAATGTACTTTTCGGCGTTATAGGTGTGGTTACTCTTTTGTTCCTCGCCTTTGTATTTAGCACAAATCGTAGTAACATCAATTGGAAACAGGTTGGCATTGGTTTGGGTTTGCAAGTTTTGTTTGCATTGAGTATCTTGTATTTTCCGCCGGTTCGTATGTTTTTCGAATTTATCAGTAGATTTTTCGTTGTCGTCCTCGAATTCACAAGAGCAGGAACTGAATTTTTGATTGGCGAAAATTTAATGAATCGAGATTTTGTAGGATTTGTCTTTATTTTTCAAGTTTTACCAACGATTATCTTTTTCTCGGCACTGACGAGTTTATTGTTTTATCTTGGAATTATTCAAAAGGTGGTTTTTGGTTTAGGCTGGTTATTAACAAAATCGCTACGCCTGTCAGGACCGGAAAGTTTGGCTGCTGCCGGCAACATTTTTTTAGGACAAACCGAGTCGCCACTGCTTATCAAGCAATATTTGGAACGCATGAATAAGTCTGAAATCATGTTAATTATGACGTGTGGGATGGCTACCATTGCGGGGGGAGTTTTAGCAGCGTATGTTAGTTTTCTTGGAGGAGACTGTGTGCAGTTGCAGAGGGAATTTGCACAACATTTATTAGCAGCCTCTGTTATGGCAATCCCGGGATCTATTGCTATTTCCAAAATTTTGGTGCCTCAAACCGAAGAATTCAGTTCGGATCTTACTGTTAGTAGAGAGAATGTCGGAAAAAATATCTTGGACGCTGTTGCAAATGGTACCACCGAAGGTGTGAAACTTGCTGTAAACGTAGGAGCGATGTTGTTGGTGTTTGTAGCATTTATAGCAATGTTTAATCACATTGTAGGCATGAGCGATACGCTGAATGGTTGGGTTTACAATGTTACGAATGGTGCTTATGATAAAGTTTCGCTGCCGTTTTTGCTGGGTCATGCGTTTGCTCCGTTGATGTGGATGCTTGGGATTCATCCTGAGGACATTACATTAGTTGGGCGTGTGGTCGGAGAGAAGCTGATTTTAACTGAATTTATCGGTTACATCAGTTTAGCAGAGTTAAGTCATGGCGGCGCTTTTGCCTCGCAAAGATCAATTATTATGGCAACTTATTTTCTTTGCGGCTTTGCGAATTTCGCTTCGATTGGTATTCAAATCGGCGGCATTGGCTCGTTGGCACCCGGCAAGCGTGTTTTGATTTCGCAGCTTGGGTTGCGTGCACTTTTAGGTGGGACATTAGTGAGTTTGATGTCGGGGACATTGATTGGGGCGATGATGTCGTAATTTTTTTAGTGAAACAATGGACACCTGCAAAAACTGCAACGAACCGACAACCGGAAAGTTCTGCTCAAACTGCGGACAACCCGCAGAGTTGAGAAGAATTGACAAATACTACATTTTGCACGAGATTACAGATTTTTTTCGTGCGAATAAGGGTTTTTTGTACACTGTGAAAGGAATGCTCATAGCACCCGGAAAAACTGTTAGGCAGTTTATAGCAACAGATCGGCATCGATTTGTGAAACCCATTACATTCGTTATTATCACTGCACTAATTTATTCACTTGTCAACTATTTTTTCCAAGTTGGAATTAAAGACATAGGTATATATGGCGATGAGTTTGGCGCTACAGCACCCCTTATTCTCCATTGGATGTTTGTTGAATATCCGGGTTATTCAGGCATATTAACCGGATTATTTGCGGCGTTTTGGGTAAAATTATTTTTCAGAAAGTCGGGATATAATTTTTTCGAAGTTTTTATTCTGATGTGTTTTATTTCCGGAATATCTGCACTCTTTACCGTTGTTGTTATACCTTTTCAAGGTCTGGCAGATTGGAATATCATACAGATTTCCGGCTATGTTTTCCTTATTTATATCGCATGGGCTATTGGACAATTTTTTGATGGTAAAAAAATAAAAAACTATGTGAAAGGTTTGCTAGCATACTTTGTTGCCATGTCGGTACTTGGTATTTTAATCGCATTTGTTGGAGCTATAATTGATTTGCTACGTTATGACACCATATTTGGAATTAGTATCTAAAATACTAACAGAAGGAACAAATAAAACCGATCGCACAGGCACGGGAACCCGCAGTATATTCGGGCATCAAATGCGGTTTGATTTGTCCAAAGGATTTCCGTTGGAAACAACGAAAAAACTGCACGTAAAATCCATAATTTACGAATTGCTGTGGTTTCTGAAAGGCGATACAAATATACATTATTTGCAAGAAAACGGCGTCCGAATTTGGAACGAATGGGCAGATGCTGAGGGAAATCTAGGACCCGTTTACGGCAAACAATGGCGTTCGTGGGGCTGTAAAGACGGCAAAACGATTGATCAAATTTCAGAATTAATCGAAATCATCAAAAAAAATCCCGATTCGCGTCGTATGCTTGTGTGTGCGTGGAATGTGGGCGAACTTTCGGAAATGGCTCTCCCACCCTGCCACGTTTTGTTTCAATTTTATGTGGCGAATGGAAAATTGTCGTGTCAGTTATATCAACGCTCGGCAGATGTATTTTTGGGTGTGCCGTTTAATATCGCTTCGTATGCCTTACTAACACTGATGATTGCACAAGTTTGCGATTTACAACCCGGTGAATTTATTCACACATTCGGCGATGTACATTTATATTCAAATCATTTCGAACAAGCCAAATTACAACTCACACGAGAGCCGTTTCCAATGCCTCAAATGAAACTAAATCCGAACATAAAAAACATTTTCGATTTCACTTATGACGATTTCGAATTACTCAATTATGAAGCACATCCGCATATTAAAGCGGAGGTTGCGGTTTAATAATTTCCGATTTTCAATTATTTTTCGTACCTTTGCAAAAAATGCGATTAATCTATGAAAACAATCCAAGATCAAAACTTCAATAGCCAAAAAGTTCTTGTACGTTGCGATTTCAACGTACCTTTATACAAAGAAACTCGTGAAATTACTGATGATACACGCATTCGTGAATCCCTTCCAACCATCAAAAAATTGTTAGCCGATGGTGCAAGCCTGATTTTAATGTCACACTTGGGACGCCCATCAGAAACCGGTTTTGAAGAAAAGTTTTCGCTCAAACCAGTTGCCGAGCATTTGAGCAAGTTACTTGGTATCAACGTGAAATTAGCCGAAGATATTTTTGAGACTAAAACTATCGAAAACGCAAAAAATCTCAAACCGGGCGAAGTTCTTCTTTTGGAAAATCTCCGTTTTTTACCGGGCGAACAAAAAGGCGATGCTGCTTTCGCGAAATACCTTGCGGACTTAGGCGATGCATATGTAAACGACGCATTCGGAACAGCACATCGTGCCCACGCATCAACTGCGGTTATCGCACAATTTTTTCCGGACAAGAAATATTTCGGTTTTCTTTTGGCAAACGAAATCACAAATTTGGAAAAATTATTGAATCATGCTCAAAAACCGTTCACGGCAATCATAGGTGGTGCTAAGATTTCGAGTAAGATTGATATTTTGAAAAATCTTATTCCAAAAGTTGATAACATGATTATCGGCGGTGGTATGGCATACACGTTCATCAAGGCTATGGGCGGAGAAATCGGCAATTCTATTTGTGAAAATGACAAGCTTGATTTGGCAAAAGATATCATAAAAGAAATGGATGCAAAAGGTGTAAAATACTACTTCCCAACCGATTCGGTTTGTGGCGAAAACTTTGATAATAATACCGAAATTAAGGTGTTTCCGTCAAACGCTATTTCTGCAGGCTGGCAAGGCATGGATGCAGGCCCGGAATCGGTCAAAACCTTTGAAAAAATCATTTCAGAATCCAAAACTATTTTGTGGAACGGTCCGATGGGTGTGTTTGAATTTTCAAGTTTCGGACACGGCACAACTGCTATCGCGAAAGCCGTTGCAACCGCTACAAAAAACGGTGCATTCTCCGCAATCGGCGGCGGCGACTCCGTTGCAGCAATCAACCAAAACAAATTAGCTGATCAAATGAGTTACATTTCGACCGGCGGCGGTGCAATGCTGGAATACCTTGAAGGCAAAACTTTGCCGGGCATCGCTGCGATTTTGAATTAGTTATCCCGAGCAAAGTCGAGGGGTCTCATTGCTAAAATAAACAAATCAGTATGAAAAAAAATGCAGCTATTATCGGCTACGGAAACATCGGAAAATACGTGCTTGAGGCTATCTTAGCTTCTTCGGATTTTCAAGTTGCAGGAATTGTTCGTCGTGATGCGGCAAACATTCCTGAAGGACTAAAAAATTACAGCGTTGTCGATCATATTTCCAAACTAAAAAATGTAGATGTTGCAATTATTTGCTCGCCTACACGTAACGTGGAAGAACAAGCAAGAGCTATTTTGGCAATGGGAGTAAATACTGTTGACAGCTATGATATTCACGAAACTATTTGGGATTTGAAACAAACGCTCTCCCCTATCGCTGTGACGAATAGCGCGGTTGCTATTATCGCAGCCGGTTGGGATCCCGGAACAGACTCCGTTATTCGTACTATGATGGAAGCGATGGCTCCAAAAGGTATAACTTACACAAATTTCGGACCGGGAATGAGCATGGGGCATAGCACAGCCGCAAAGACTATAAAAGGCGTTAGAAATGCTCTATCTATGACTATTCCACTTGGGACAGGCATTCATCGCAGAATGCTTTATATCGAACTGGAAGACGGTGCAAACTCTGAAAAAGTCGAACACTTATTGAAAAATGACGCTTATTTTGTGAACGATGAAACGCATGTTGCTTTTGTAGATGATATTTCAAACTATCAAGACATGGGGCACGGTGTAAACATGGTACGCAAAGGCGTTTCCGGACGAACTCAAAATCAAATTATGGAGTTCAATATGCGGATCGACAATCCTGCACTCACTGCCCAGGTGTTGCTTTCTGTGGCTCGTGCGAGTTTTAAACAACAGCCCGGGTGTTACACCATGATTGAAATTCCGGTGGTGGATTTGCTCGAAGGCGAGAAAGAATATTGGATCAAAAAATTAGTTTAAGCATGAAAAAATTTTTATTACTCGTTGCCCTGTTTTTCTTTGCATTCAAAGGTTTTGCTAGTGAGAGGCAATATGTTGTTGTACTGTCAATGGATGGCTTTCGTTGGGATTACAATCAAATAATCGGTACGCCGAACCTGGATAAGATCGCTGAAAGAGGCGTAAGATCGAAAGGTCTGCAACCTGTTTTTCCAACGGGAACTTTTGCCAATCACTATTCTATGGCAACCGGACTTTTTCCCGACAATCACGGCATTATCGCAAATACATTTTTCAATGTAGAATTGCAAAAAGAATTTCGCCTCGCAAACCGTGAAGCCGTTGGAAATCCTAATTTTTACAGCGGAGAGCCCATTTGGAATACGGTGCAAAGATACGGTTTGAAGAGTGCAAGTTTCTTTTGGGTCGGTACGGAAGCCCCGATTGGCGGGAAACAGCCGAATATCTGGAAAAATTTTAACAGCAGAATCCCTTTTCAGGAGCGTGTCGATAGCGTAATTTCTTGGCTCGAACGTCCTGAAGAAGATCGGCCACAACTCATCATGTTTTACTTTGAAGAGCCTGATCTTGCAGCACATAACTTCCACCCTGTTTATTCGGAAGAAGTGCATCGCATGGTCAAATTTTGCGACAGTTTGGTCGGCGTTCTTGACCGTAGATTGCAAGCCTTGCCGTTTGCTGAGAACATCAGTTTGATTATTGTTTCCGATCACGGTATGACGCCGACAGGTATTGACCGAATGGTTTTTTTGTATAATTATCTTGATACATCTTGGATTCAATATCACAATAGATCTTCGCCAATGAAACTGCTGACGGTTTATCCAGAAAAATTGGATTCCGCTTTATTAGCGTTGCAAAACGTCCCTCACATCAACGCATGGCGACCCGAAGATATTCCAAAACATCTGAATTTTGGTACAAATCCGAACATCGGCAATTTAGTTATTTTAGCCGATAGTGCGTGGAGTATTTCGATGCAGCCACTTGAAACTTGGCGAGTCGGCGATCATGGTTTCGATAATTCAAATCGGGATATGTTCGGAATTTTTTACGCTCGTGGGCCGAAATTCCACAAAAACAAGATCGTTCCGGAGTTTCTAAATATCCAGCTTCACAATATTATTGCACATTTGCTTAGCATCAGACCTGCACAGAATGATGCGAGGTTAGAGGAAGTTTACTTTTTGTTTAGGTAGCTTTCAGTGATATGAACATTCATGAAACCTATATGCGACGCTGTTTTCAAGTGGCTGAAAATGGTTTGGGACAAGTTGCTCCCAATCCGTTGGTGGGTTGTGTGATTGTGTACGATGGAAAGATCATTTCGGAAGGGTTTCATCAAAAATACGGCGAGAATCACGCTGAACGCAACGCAATTCTACGTGTAAAAAATGAAAATTTATTGAAAAATTCGACGTTGTATGTGAATTTAGAGCCGTGTTCGCATTTCGGGAAAACCCCGCCCTGTGCAGATTTGATTATAGAAAAAAATATCCCAAAAGTTGTTATCTCAAATTTAGATTCCAATCCGGAAGTTGCAGGAAAAGGTATCGAACGCTTGCGAAACGCAGGAGTAGAAGTTATCACAGGTGTTTTAGAGGATGGTGGATGCTTTTTAAATCGCCGTTTCTTCACTTATATCGAAAAAAAACGTCCATACATTATTTTGAAATGGGCAGAAAGCCTGGACGGATTTATCTACAACGAGACCCGGCCTTGGATTACCAACGAAGCCATGCGAAATCTTGTCCACAAGTGGCGTAGCGAAGAGTCGGCAATTATGGTTGGTACAAATACCGTTTTGATAGACAACCCAAAACTCAATGTTAGAGCCTATTCTGGAAAAAATCCATTGAGAGTAACCATTGATGAAAATCATAAATTGCCGAAAAATCTGCATTTTCTCGATAATTCGCAATCTACGAAAATTTACGAAACAGCAGATATCTCCGAAATTTTAAGCGATTTACATTCACAAAAAATACAATCTGTAATTGTAGAAGGCGGGGTAAAATTACTGCAAAGTTTTATCGAGAAAAATCTTTGGGACGAAGCACGTATTTTAACCGGAAACAAGCAGCTTTTCAGTGGGTTGAAAGCCCCAAAAGTTCAAGGGAAAGAGATTTTTTCAACAGAAGTTGAAGGCGACAACGTACGAATTATTGAAAAATAATCAAAATTTGCGTTTTTTTTCGTATCTTTGCAAAACGTATACTTGTCGACTTATGAGAACTATTAAAATAATCGTTTTTTTGCTTTGTTTGCTCCGTTTTGGGTATGGATATACTCAAGAATTGAATATGGTGGTACAGGTCAATGCCGCTCAAGTTCAAACTTCCGAGCGACGAATTTTTGAAACGCTTCAATCGGCGATTTTCGAATTTATGAACGGTAGACGCTGGACAAACTTTAATTTCTCCCCTATTGAACGAATTGAGGGTAATCTTACACTTATAATTCAACATCACAACCTGCAGACTAATGAAATTTCCGGAACATTGAGTATTCAAGTTAGAAGGCCCGTCTGGAATTCAACTTATAATTCTGTTTTATTGAATTTTATTGATAGAGACATCATATTTCAATACACCGAGGGTGATCCGCTGCTGTTTGCAGATGGTGCTATTCACGGCAATCTCACTGCAATATTAGCGTTTTATGCAAATATTGCGATCGGATTGAGTTTTAGCTCGTTCGGAAGAGATGCCGGCATGCAGTTTTTCGATAGAGCCATGGATATCGTTATGCGTTGTCAAGACCTTCCTGCCGCGGAAGCCATGGGCTGGAGATCCAGTTCAAGGAATACGGCAAATCGCTTCTGGCTGGCTGAAAACTTTACCAACGGCAACCTTCGCGAAATCCACGACATCTATTTTATTTATCACCGAAGAGGAATGGATCAGATGTATCAAAACCAAAGTGTCGCTCGACAAGGGATCCTCCAAAGTTTGGAAGCTTTGCAAAGGGTAAACCGAATAAGGCCAAATCTACTTTTTAAGCAGATATTTTTTGATGCCAAATCCGACGAAATTGTCAATATTTTCAGAGCGGCAACTCTTGACGAGAAAAACAGGTTGATTGCGCTTGTCAGACAACTTGATCCGGCAAATCTTAACAAATATCAGTCGATTTTTGGTTGATGTTAAAGCATCTCGACATACAAAATTATGCTTTAATTAGAAGTCTTTCGATAGATTTCGATAGTGGTTTTTCTGTGATTACGGGAGAAACCGGTGCGGGAAAATCTATCCTGCTGGGAGCATTGTCGCTGATTCTAGGACAACGGGCCGATACGCAAACCTTGATGGATAAAGAAAAAAAATGTGTAATTGAGGGAACCTTCGATATCACAAATTTGGATTTGAAATCTATTTTTGATGAAGAAGATCTGGATTATGAAAACACCTTGATTTTGCGTCGAGAAATTGCTGTAAACGGTAAATCACGTGCGTTTGTAAATGACACGCCTGTGAACCTGAATGTACTGAAAACACTCGGTGAGCGTTTGGTAGATATTCATTCGCAACACGAAACTTTGACCCTGAACGAGTCTAATTTTCGATTGAATTTGGTCGATGCTTTATTTGAGAAAACTGAACTTTTGAGCGATTATCGCAATACTTACCAAGAATACAAAAAAAAATCCGAGGAACTCAAACATTTGACTGACGCAGATAACAGCTTGAAGGCCGACCAAGATTATTTCCAGTTTTTGTTTACCGAGTTGGAAGAACTACGCTTGGTTGAGGGTGAACAGGAGACTATGGAGCAAGATCTGGTCATCATGAATCATGCGGAAGAGATCAAACATACGCTTTTACAATCGTCGGAAACACTGACTGGAAGTGATGAAAACGTGCTGTCGGCATTACAGGTCTCAGATGTGAATCTGAAGAAAATAGCAAAAATTTCACCGAATTTGGAAGAAGTTTCCAATCGGCTTCACTCAACAATTGTGGAACTCAAAGATATTGACAGCGAACTAAATTCAATTTCGAATACAGTGCATTTTGATCCTGAAAAACAGGCCCTTTGGACAGAACGTTTGGATAAAATTTATCGTCTACAAACTAAACATCAGGTTAAAACGATTGCTGAATTGCTCGTAATTCAAAGCGAATTATCATCCAAGCTGCTTGATATTTCTACTTATTCCGAAAGGATTGAAAAATTACAATCGCAATTAAACGAATTGATTGAAAATCTAGCCCAAAAAGCCGAAAGTCTCACACTTGCACGAAAAAAATCGGCTCAGCATATCGAAAAACAGATGCAACAGACTTTGCCGCACTTGGGCATGAAAGACTCGCGTTTGGAATTGCAGTTTTTGCAAACACCTGGTTTTACTGAGTTCGGTTGCGATCACATCAAATTCATGTTTAGTGCAAATCTGGGCTCTGAATTGCGAGAACTCGCAAAGGCAGCATCCGGTGGAGAGTTGTCGAGATTGATGTTGGCAATAAAATCCGTCATCAATCAACAAAATATCTTGCCAACGATTATTTTCGACGAAATAGACACCGGCGTTTCAGGTGATATTGCAGGAAAAGTTGCGAAAATCATGCAGCAAATGTCGATATCTATGCAGGTGATTGCTATCACGCATCTTCCGCAAATGGCGGCAAAAGCACGAACGCATTACCGCGTGTACAAACGTTCGGATAACCAACAAACGATTTCCGAAATAAAACAGCTCAACAGCGACGAACATATTCACGCCATCGCTTCGATGATCAGCAACGAAATCGTTACAGATTCTGCAATTTCAGCGGCGAAGGAGCTTATTAACGACTTTCAGAATTAACTATGCATACAGACGAATTATACGACAGCGAATTTAAGGAACTCATCAAACGCTTCGAAAACAATATAAACGAAAACGCGGGATATTTCTTCGATACGGAAGATTTGATAGACATCATCGATCATTATTTCAATGAAGGCGATGCTGAAATGGCTCGAAAAGCATTGGATGTTGGATTGGCTTTTAGTCCCGAAAACACTGAGCTAAAACTTCGTGAAGCCCAATGGTTGGCTGCAGAGAACGACATTGACAAAGCCTTAGATTTGTTGGAAAAGTTGGAAGCAATTGAACCCAACAATCCTGAAATCTTCTTTACCAAAGGAACGGTTTACAGTGTTCAAAACAAGAGTGAACAGGCTATCAACGAATACAGCAAAGCGATGATGGTAGATACTGAAGATTTGGAAGATATTTACATGAATATCGCTTTCGAATATGAAAATCTCGGTAATTTCGATAAAGCCATTGAATTCATGAAAAAAGTGCTCGAAATCAACCCTGTTCATGATTATGTGCCGGCTGATTTGAGTCTGTTTTTCGATTTGGCAAATCGTAGCGAAGAAGGTATTGAGTATCTAAAAAACATGATCGACAGCGAACCGTTTGCTAAAGGTTTGTGGCTCGGATTAGGTATGATGTATCGTTCGAAAGGGCAAACTGACGAGGCTTTGAACTGTTTTGATTATGTGCTTGCCATTGATGAAAGCGACTTGAACGGTTGGTTTCACAAAGCTACAACGTATTTGCTAGCTAAAAAATATGCCGCAGCATTGACTTGTTATCAACGGATTTTAGATGTTGCACCCGAGGAAGCAGCAACGTTGTTCAATATGGCAGAATGCTACGAGCGCATGAAAGAGCACAAAAGTGCACAGGACTATCTTCGTAAAGTATTGAAATTAGAACCGGATTCGTCGCAAGCCACAATCGCATTAACGATGAGTTTTTACAACCAAGGCGAGAAAAACAAAGCATATTCTGTTTTGGAAGAAGCCATAAAAAGAAACCCCGATACTGCGGAATTTCATGCGGCATTAGGCGAATTATATTGTGAAAACAAGGATTTTGAAAAAGGACTGCCCCACGTTTTTCGTGCTGTAGAAATTACAAAAGATCAACCGGAATTTATCGCAACTGTTTGCTATGCTATGGTAGACGCAGGTTTGCAAAATGAAGCTCTCAATTTTATCGAAAGTAAAATGGTACAGAACGAAAATTATCCGAGATTGATTTTAATTCGAGGTATCATTAATCTTAAAACCAACCGAAAAGAAGCCGCATTGAACGACTTGATGGTTGCTTTTTTGATAGATCCAAGCAATGTCTCGTGGTTCAAAGATTATCATCCGGAAATGCTTGAATATCCTGAAATTCATCAAATTTTACAAACCCTAAATTAATACATTTTTCCTATGAAGCGTTCACTTTTAGATTACGCAACCCTCGGCTTGAAAGGCATGGCTATTGGTGCTGTTGAATTTTTACCCGGTATATCCGGAGGAACGATCGCCTTTGTAGTCGGTATTTATTACGAATTATTGAGCACAATTAAAGGTGCAATTCCGGCATTCAAACAACTATTCGGAAAAAAAACATTTAAACAACGTATTACGGACTTTTGGACAGCATTTAACGGAAATTTTGTTGTCGTTTTAATACTGGGGATGATAATAGCCATCGCGGCTACAGTCAGCCTTGTGAGGTATGTGCTGGCAAACTACCCTATCCCCTTTCACGCCTTTGTTTTCGGATTGATTGTTGCATCGGTAGTTTTGGTGTATAAAAAAGTTTCCAAATGGACGCCAATTTGCTACGTATTGGGCGTTATTGGTATTGTCTTGGCTGTAACACTGTTCCCAATTTCGTCTGTTGGAAGTAACGTTATCGTTCCGGTATGGTATTTCTTTATTGCTTCTATTATTGCCTCTTGTGCATTTATTCTTCCCGGCACTTCCGGCACATTTGTTATGGTGTTGATGGGTTCTTATTACACGTTTGTAAAGGCTATAGATGAATTGAATTTTGCTTATATCGGCGCATTTGTTTTAGGATGTTTGACCGGATTGATTGCATTTTCAAATTTTTTATCGTGGTTGTTGAAAAGATGGCACGATTGGACTGTGGCTTTGCTAACCGGAGTTATCGTTGGCTCGTTAAGAGTTATTTGGCCTTGGAAAGAAACCGTGTCCGAGCAAACAGGAATGTTTGTTTTTGATGCAACCGGTATACCTTGGCCTGAAACGATTTATCGCACCGTAGGAAACGCCCGTCCGGATAGTATGGTTGTGGAGTCGGCAATCGCCTGTGCAGTCGGTATTGGTATTGTGCTCGGTATTGAGTTTGTCGCGAAAGCGGTTTCCAAGAAAACGTCTTAAAAATTGTTAAAACCCATAGCAAGCGGATTCCTCGACTACGCGTACTTCTTACGCTTCACTCGGAATGACGGGCAAAGCGACACTCAAGGGGGTTAGATAAAAATGAGAGGTGGCTTTGCCACCTCTCATTTTTATCTATTTTTTCCTCTTTAGTCACCGTCATGTCAAGCGAGGCGAAGCCGAGTCGAGACATCCCCTTAGCTACATCGGCACGAACTACAAGTCCGCACCAGCGCAACAGAATACAACTATATTAGCCCTTCTGCAAACGCCTCATCCTCCGCAAAGAACAGATTATATCGCTCCGTGTTAAACTTTATTACATAGAAATTTGGATCTTCGGGACCGCTCCACACTTTTTTGATTATTTGTACTCCGCCAAATCCTTAACTTCACACTCGTTGATCATAGCTTCGTGTTTAGCAATTTCAGCTTTACCCATACGAACGAACATTGTTGCAGACTTGGTGTAGCAAACACAACGATCAGCATCAATCAACAATAGATAACCCATTGTGATGTAACCTGCCATTTCAACCAAGCGGCGTGCGTGGAAATCCAAGTATTCGCCATCATTGGCATCTTGAACTTTTTTCACAGCAGCCTCATAACGTGCCGTCATTGCAATAAGTTCTTTGCGAAGATAATCAAACTCCGGTTTCAAAGGTGCAAGTTCGTAATTTTCTCTGAAAAGTTTAAGATAATTTCCATTGGTTACGTGGCGAATTGCCGCAACGGTCTGCAATTGCGAAGTTCCTTCATAAATCGTGGTAATCCTCGCATCGCGATACATACGCTCAATCGGATAATCTTTCATAAAGCCCGATCCTGCATGCACTTGCTGCGAGTCGTAACACACCTGATTAGCCCATTCACTCGTAAACATTTTCAACATCGGCGTAAGCATATCCGCAATGCGGGTGTGGTGTTTTCCATCTGCTTTTTCCTCCGGAGTGAGTGTGCGGCCATGCTCTTTTACAAGCATTTCATAGGATTTGTAAATGTCCACATAGCGAGCAGTTTCATACAAAAGCGAGCGTCCTGCATCAACTTTCGTACGCATCGAAGCCAATAATTCGTAAACTGCAGGGAATTTGATAATCGCTTTTCCAAATTGCTCACGTTCTTGTGCATACTTGAAAGCCTCGCGGTAAGCGGCTTCCGCCAACCCTACGGATTGTGCTCCAACGCCCAAACGTGCACCGTTCATCAACGACATCACGTACTTAATCAAACCTAATCTTCTCTCACCAACCAATTGTGCAGGCGCATTGGTAAACACCAGTTCCGCTGTTGGCGAGCCTTTGATACCCATTTTGTTTTCCAAACGACGAATGGTCAAACCGCCATCTCTGCGATCAAAAACGAAGTACGACAACCCACGTCCATCAGTTGTTCCTTCTTCCGAACGAGCCAAAACTAATTTGATGTTTGCACCACCATTCGTGATAAAACGCTTCACACCATTCAAACGCCAGCAGTTGCTTTTCTCATCCCAAGTAGCTTTGAGTTGAACGGCTTGCAAGTCGGAACCTGCATCAGGCTCAGTCAAATCCATCGAGCAAGTTTGGCCTGCATTGATTTGCGGCAGAAACTTTTGCTTTATTTCTTCCGAAGCAAATTCGTGGATGGTTTCGGCACAATCTTGAAGTCCCCAAATATTTGCAAAACCTGCATCTGCACGAGATACAAGCTCGGCGGCCATCACGTAAGGCACCATCGAGAAGTTCAAACCATCATATTTGCGTGGAAGGGACATACCGTAAAGTCCGGCTTGTGTCAAAGCATCGTGATTTTGCTGTGTTCCGGGAGCATATACAACTTCGTTATTTACGATTTTTGCACCTTCGTGATCCACGTCTTCTGCGTTTGGAGCGATAATTTCGCCACAGATTTCGCCAACGATTTCAAGCACTCTGTCGTAACTGTCCAAAGCATCTTCAAAATCCGCAGGAGCGTAGTCATATTTGCCTTTGTCGGCATAATTATTTTCTTTCAGATCCACACATTTCTTCATCATTGGATGATCAAGGTGGAATTTTAGAGATTCGTTGTCGCGGTAAAAATTATTTTCCATGTCTATTTCGAATTTGCTTTGTAATACTTAATCATTTTTGGTAGAACTTCGTTCAAATCGCCGGTAATCACATAGTCTGCGATGGCATTGATCGGTGCGTTCGGGTCGGTATTGATAGAAATAATCTTTGCAGATTCTTCCATGCCTGCACGGTGCTGAACGGCACCTGAAATGCCGCAAGCAATGTACAATTTCGGACGAACGGTTACACCGGTTTGTCCAACTTGGCGTTTGTATTCCACAAAACCACCATCAACAGCAGCACGTGATCCGCCAACTTCGCCACCGATTACAGCGGCTAATTCGAACAATTTTTCAAAATTTTCTTTCGATCCAACGCCATAACCTCCGGAAACAATGATTCCTGCGTTTTTGATGTTGATTTTTTGTGCTTCGATTTGTCTGTCGATAATTTCACAAACAAAATCCGTGTCGCTTACCCATTTTTTCACATCAATCGGCTTAACAACACCTTTATGATTTGCATCGAAAATTTCCATTTTCATCACACCTTCACGAACGGTCGCCATTTGCGGCCACTCATCAGGGTTGGGACAGATAATCGTTGCAATGATATTTCCTCCAAAAGCCGGACGAATTTGATAAAGCAGGTTTTCGTATGTTTTTCCTGATTTTTTGTCTTCGTGCGGACCAATTTCCAATGAAGTACAATCAGCAGTCAAACCACAACGTAGCGTGGAAGCCACACGCGGCGCCAAGTCGCGACCAACGGAACTTGCACCAAACAAAGCGATTTGGGGTTCTTCTTGTTTGAATAAATTTACCACAATCGAAGTGTGTGATAACGTTGAATATGGAAACAAACGCGCATCTTTCGCTTGATGAATGACATCTACGCCAAGCGGAAAGAGTTGTTTCTCCAAATCTTTGACCTCGTTGCCGATTACAACAGCCTCGAGATTTACACCTAATTGATTCGCCAATTTGCGACCTTTCGAGCAGAGTTCCAAACTCACATCGGCAATTTTTTGGTCTTCGTTGACTTCGCAATATACAAATACGTTTTTCATTTTTTGATTTTTATTTTTTAATTTCGCTCCCTTCGACAGGCTCAGGGAGCGGGTTGTATCTCGGTGGCTGAGCCTGTCGAAGCCACCGTTCACCAGTTATCCAATTACATGAGAATCGATCAATTCTTTCATTAATTTATTCATATCATCATCCGCCGGAGTAAGTTTTACCGAATCTTTTGCAGTAAGAACTACATTTTCGATCGCTTTTACTTTCGTAGGAGAACCTTTCAAACCTAACTGTTCTGCATCTGTGGCCAAATCTGCTGCAGTCCACTCAGTAATATTAAGATATGGACAACTCTTAAACAATTCGGTATAGTCTCTATCCTCGGATTGAAGTTCGGTTGTGGTGCGAGCGTGTTTGTATTTCATCAATTTTTTCGCATGACGAGCACGACATTCGTCTGCCGAGCCATGCACTGTAACTACAGCAGGTATTGGTGCTTTCAAGATTTCAATTCCACGTTCTAAACGGCGTTTGATCGTAATTTTATTTTCTTTTAGATCACAACCCAAAAATTCTTCTGCATAGGTGATTTGCGGAATACCGAGTTTTTCGGCAGTTTGCGGACCAACTTGTGCAGTATCTCCGTCAATCGCTTGGCGGCCTGCAAAAATCAACTTCACCCCGCCCAATTTCTCGATGGCTTTGGCAATGGTGTATGACGTTGCCAAAGTATCTGCTCCGGCAAATTTCATGTCCGTAATCAAATAA
>Ga0123355_10000309_pt1 | contig 62773 bp, 58 predicted proteins | sample TergutEmb28metaG_3_FD_89872 | JGI IMG/M metagenome (GOLD analysis project Ga0123355, IMG submission 89872) | Embiratermes neotenicus P1 segment gut microbial communities from Petit-Saut dam, French Guiana - Emb289 P1 | ecosystem: Host-associated > Arthropoda: Insects > Digestive system > Gut ...
AATTTTATCAATGAGTTTAAGCGGGGTTTTTCACCGGCAAAGCTTGAGGGTTTGGCTGATCATTTGTGGTCTTGGCACGAGTTTTTCTACTCTAAATTAAATATCTTAAATTAGGTCACTGCCTAAAACTCCTTTAAAAATTCAACATTAAACATCGATATGCGTTAGCGTAGATGTGCCAACATATATGACGTTAAGCTGTACGTAATAATCAGGTGTTAACGTAGATATATGCGTTGTGTTTTTTGAGGGCTTTGCGACAAAATTATTTAAAGAAGGTAATTTCAAGAATCAACATTACATGAAACGTTAAACTTTGCAGTTTACAACATAACAAACATCTTGCACTTTAACACCTACAAGGCAATTGTTTAATCCACAACGATATTGTCGCAAAGCCGTTTTTTGGTTTATTTAAGCCACGGGAAACAAGAGTTGCAGAGGTTTAAGATCCATGAAAACTCATTTGCCGATGGCCCCTTTTTGGGCACCGACAAATTACAAACTTCAAAGGCGTCACCTACTTAGAGGTGTAGTTATCAGACACATCATTCTCTATGTTAATCTATACGTGAAATTATTTGTTGAATGATTAAAGAAACGAAAGGATGAGCAACACCAATAAAAGGTAGTTAAAAGTCAAAAACCCTTAAAGCTGTAGCCTCCTAACTGTTGAATCCCGCAAGGTAATAAGGGACAAAGAGGGAAAGGGTTTGATAACAAATAAAATCAATACATTGGATTTCTGCTACAAGAATTCCATGGTAAGAATTGTGGCAAATCGTAATTGCCCTGAAATCAAACTGGCAGGTTTAACCGTCGGTCCCTTTGATGAAGGCAACGAATACGAAGTTTACTTTTGGGTAGCTAAAGAGTTAGCCTCTGCGGGTATGGTGCATTTTCGTGAAGATGATGTTTTAGATGTTACAAAATTGTTTAAAATGCAGTGGAAAGAAGGGGTACAAATTCCCGGGCAAATCAGTGAACTGCCCGGCGATTTTTATCCAAAGTTGCGGAGGTTTCTTCGGGATTTAAAAGATCAGGCGACCCAAACTCAACAGTCTGAGAAATTTCATGAATATGATCGCGTAAAACATCTAGCTCGCGATATTGCCAACTCGCGGCTGAAAAAGATTATTGCCCTCGCCGCAGCCCCTGGGCAGGGTGGACAAGTCCTCAAAAAGTTAACCAACGAAGAAAAACTCGTCTATGATCAACTGGTAAAAATAATCGCTGAATGGAAAAATAAAATCTTGGAAACCGGAGCGGACATATAGTGTCGCTTGAAACAGTTAATCCTCAACAGCGTTTCCAAGAGTTTTTCAAAAAAGAAAAATACCGACAGAGAATCGCTCAATTATCCATCAGCGGCAAAAATTCATTAACCATTGATTTTGAGGAACTCTATGGCTTTGATCAGGCACTTGCTGAACAACTATTAGCTAAACCTGAAGAATACCTCAAGAGTGCCGCTGAAGGCGCCAAGGATCAACTACGCATCGAAGATGTGGAATATTCTGAGAAAATCGAGAAACTCGTTGTTCGCGTTGTAAAGTTGCTGGGCAAAGAACAACTACGCAGACTTGGCTCAAGAAATATGAGTAAGCTTGTTATGGTTGAAGGCATCGTCGTTCGCGCCACTCCCGTACGCCCAATGGTACAGGTTGCCGCGTTTAAATGCAAACGTTGCGGCACAGTAAACCACATTGACCAGACTGGACAGTTCCTTAAAGCCCCAGCCATTTGTATGTTAGTTGACTGCGGAAAAGACGGGCCCTTTGAATTCAGTCAAGAAGAATCCACATTTATCGACTCACAGGATCTGCGACTGCAAGAAAAACCCGAAGACCTCCCCCCAGGACAGTTGCCACGAGTGTTAGCCTGCAAACTCATTGGAGACGAAATTGTCGATGTAGCAAGACCAGGTGACCATGTTTCAATAGTTGGCATCGTACGTGCGTTTGCACCCTCGCTTATGGGTATGGGAAAACTCCGCACGTTTATCCTCCAGCTCGATGCCAACTCTACTGAAGTACTAGGCAAAGAACCAGAAACGTCCCCCCCTACACCCGAAGAAGAAGCACAAATCCGCGAGTTATCCAAAGACCCCATGGTGCATAAAAAAATCATGAGCTCCATTGCACCCTCCATCTTTGGAAACGAGCACCTAAAAGAAGCAGTCATGTACCTACTCTTTGGCGGCGTATCCAGAAACCTCCCAGACGTCAATATTCGAGGGGAAATGAACGCACTCATCATCGGAGATCCAGGTACCGCCAAAAGCCAGATGCTCCAGTATGTCTCTCGTTTAGCACCAAGGGGACTCTATACATCAGGCAGAGGTACCACCGCCGCCGGCTTAACCGCCGCGGTCGTCCGCGAAAAAGGCGGAAGCATGTCATTGGAAGCAGGAGCACTTGTGCTAGCCGACAAGGGAATAGCCTGTATTGACGAAATGGATAAAATGCGACCGGAAGACCGCGTGGCCATCCATGAAGCCATGGAACAACACACAGTTTCAGTTGCAAAAGGAGGCATTGTTGCTACCCTAAATGCCCGAACCGCCGTGCTTGCAGCTGCCAACCCATCACTGGGCAGATACGAACCTAACCGTACCGTCGCAGAAAACATTTCACTGCCAGTTACGATCCTCTCCAGATTTGACTTAATCTTTGTTTTACGAGACGTGCCCAACAAGGAAGCTGACGGCAAAATGTCACGCCATATTTTAGAGATGCACAAACGGGGATTGAGTCCCGTTGAAGTCCAAGTTGACTCAGAATTGCTCCGCAAATACATCAGCTACGCCAAAGGGGTTAAGCCTGAACTCAGTGAAGAAGCCCTAAATCGACTAAGCGACTTCTACTTAGCTATGCGTTCTGCTAGCGAATCAGAAGGTTCACCTGTAGCCATCACCGCCCGCCAGCTCGAATCGCTGGTCCGCGTCTCCGAAGCCAGGGCACGTGTAGCCCTACGGCCCACCGTTACAGCTGAAGATGCAGAGGCAGCCATAGCCATCATGAAAAGATCACTAGAAGAAGTAGGCATCGACATGTCCAGCTTCAAAGTAGACATTGATTTGATCATGACTGGACGCCCAAAGAGCATCCGCGACCGCTTAGGAATAGTGCTCTCAACCATAATGGACATGGAAAGAGTGACGGGTATAGTTGAACGGGACATCTTAGTCAATGAACTTGAAACTAAGCATAAAATTCCAAGAAGTGAAATCGAACGCATGATTGGACAACTGCTACGGGAAGGCACAATCTATGAACCACGAGAAGGATGCTTAAAGAAGACCTAAACAAACCCTTAATGAAACCAGCTAACGCACCCAGAGAACCACCTAAAACTATATCCCAACAAGCACTCAACACAGATATAGCAACATTGCAAGTGTTGACTTTGAATAAAAGCATCGATAGATCTCAAAAGCAAACATAGATAAACCAAAAATCCGCTACTGGGATAATAGTAAGTTAGTTAATCATCGCTTGCTACCAGCATCAAGAAACAATAGAGGCATACAGCGTTGTTATCGTCACCAAGGAAGATTTTAGCCACCCTAAATAGGGTAATAACAAAATAGGGATTTGGGGATTATTTTGTGATTAATAGCGTGTTGGAAATAATAGCTATTTTGAGGGAAGTTTAGGAGATGTAGGTGGTTTTCTTGTCTTCCTGTTTGCGGTTTTCCTCAGCTTCGAGGGCGCGTTTGATTTCGATCTGCTGGAGTTTTGTGACCATGGTTTCTGCTTTGGCGATTTCGTCATCTAAGTCTTTGAGGTCTAAGTCGAAGTTAAATGTTGATTTAAGGACTTCGAGCACGCTTTTTGCGGCTAAGGGATCGGGGAGGTAGCCACGGGTTTCACCTAGCAAACAGATGGCTTCGATTTTTTTGAATTTCGCTAAACCTAAAATCAGCCCAGCAGTACCTACGATGGGACTTCCGGCTGTGCTAAGTGTTGCGCCGCCATCGATTGCTCGGTGTAGAATTGTTTGGTCATTTGCAGCTATGTAGACGCGGGGTTTTTCTTGGGGCTCTATGCGATAGCCGCCGATTGTTGCGATGACTTTTACGCCATATTTCTCGCTAAAGTCTAGCATACGGTCGGCGATTTCATATTGTCCCTCTATGGTTTGGGATTGGCTGTCACCTGTAAAAAGGATAATGTCGTTACCGTTGGGGTTTTGGTAGTAGTAGAAACTGCCGCGCAGAAGCCGTACACTGCCTTTTTTGCTAACTAAGACGAAGTAGGGGAAATGCGGCGAGTAGAGGTAGGCGATTTTCTTGGCTTTGAGTTGTTTGATTAGATAACGCAGTGCGATTTTCCCAACCAAGCCCAAGCCGGGGAGGCCTTCGATAAGAACGGGATTGTTGGGTTGGATTTGACTGAATTCTTTAATGTAGGTTTCCTTCATGGTTGTTGGCTCCTTTTAGCGGCCATACGGTACTTGAGGTATTTATCGTCGGGAGAAAACTTTGCAGGATGTGGAATCCGCACGTCTCCTTTGCATACTGGGCAAATTGCCTTATTGAGTGTATAGGCTTCGCATTTTACGCATTTGCGTAGCTGCCAGTTCACTATTTCTCCCTTCTAAAACTGCCCTGACCGCCCGCTTTAACGATATAGTTTACTATGTTATCTGCGGTTTTCTGCATGACATCCTCAGCACGCTTATAGTTCTCCGCCTGTACCTCTAGACTGTATTTTGGGGCGGCAATAACGTAGAAGGTAAGTTTGGCGTCTTTGATTTTTTCAGTTTTAGCTTTGTGGAAGGCTTCTTTGATAACTCGTACACCGTTAGGTTTCACGACGCGGATTTCGAGTACCCCGCGGACTTTAACGAGTTTAACGTGGATGCGTTCCTGTGCGACTTCGCTGAAAGCTTTGGCGATGTCTTCGGGGACGCCTATGTCGATTAATGCTTCGGGGCCTTCTACTGCGGCTTTTTCGAAGCCTTCGTATAGATCGTATTTCTGCTCGATTATAGTTCCGGCTTTCTGGTAGACTTCTTCGCTTGTCATGCCGAGTTTTTCGGCGACTCCACGAAGCAGGGTGTCCGCTTTACGCTCTTTTTTCCAGGACATAACTTTCTCTATGCGCTCGCGTTTGGTGACTCGGCGCAATGAGAGGTCGATGTGGCCTTTTTCGTGGTCCACCCGGAGAACTTTTAGGGTTACTTTTTGGCCTTCCCGCACGAAATCGCGGATGTTACGGATCCAAGATGAAGAAATTTCTGAGACATGAAGAAGGCCTCGTTTGTCATATTCATCGAGTTTAGCGTAAGCGCCATAATCTGTAACAGTCTCTATTGTAGCGATGACAAGGTCACCGACTTCGGGCCATTGCGGCTTACGCTCAGCCATTGGCTTTACCTCCTATTCGAGAACCGAGAGAACTTCGCCGTTGATTTTTGCTCTGCCGCCACTGGGTTCAGCTAAGGTTATACCGCATACGTTGCAGGTTATAGTGTTGACGGTATTGCTGAAGAGGAGCTGCTCGTTGCCACATTTCTGGCATTTGACACGCAGAAAGACGCTGCGAGGTTTTGGGATAAGTTTATTCCATTCAGACATATTTTTTTCTCCTGTTAATTTATTTATTGTATCTGGAGTTTTCTCAGGCGGATGCCGTCTTTGTGATACATATAGTTGCAGGTTTTACATTTCAAACGGAGAGTCTGCTTCTTGGTTGTTTTGGCAAACTCGCGTTGCAGAGGATACTTTTGACCACCATATCCTATTTTTTCACGTGCGTGGGCTCGCTCTCCCGCGGCAAGCGCCCGGCGTTTACCCGCCTTGTAGAGGCTGACTGTATGTACAGTGTGAGTTTTACATTTAGGACAGTACGTGTTGATTTCTTTAGGAACGTTCACGCTAATTCACTACCAGCTTCCCAATAAGGAAACACCCTTATTCTTATACTTTATGACCTGTCTTTTGCGCTAATTCATTGTCGACTTATCAAAAGCCTAAGTGTTAGGTGCTTTGCGAACTGAAAACTCTTTTAGATAGTATCCCAAAGTTATCTGTGCAGCCGGGGTGGCGGAGTGGTTATCGCGCCAGCCTCGAGATCAAACAAACGAGGGCAAGAGCCAGGAATGGCAAGACAGCTGGTGGGCTTCGTGCTCGCAGGGGTTCGAATCCCTTCCCCGGCGCCACCTTGTTGGCATTTTTATAAGTGTACTACAGTCACATGTGATAACTGCTGTTCTAAGAATATGTGACTATTTACAGATGCTAGGGCTTTTATAACAATTGAGCTGTTGTAATCTGACTGCTAAGTGTCAATTAGGTACGTTTGCAAAAAATGCAAAAAGAGTTACTCTAAAGCAGAATATGTCCAAAGTAAATTCTGCACTGTTTGTGAGTCTTTTCTGTTGGCGACTTTCAATAAGGAAGCGCCAGGTTTACCAACTATCCAAGGGAAAATCCGAAGCGAAAGGGTCCATAAAGAAAAAGTGGCTCTGTTTAGAGTCGCTGAAGGTCTACGGAAAAGAGTCGGACAATCAAAAGAGTATGAGGTGGTGTCTGAAAAAGAGAGTGAGCGGCAAAAAAGACCGGTATTTGAAAACTGGATATTGAGTTCCGAATATGAGGAGGCATTAAAGTTTGAGAAACAACTGCTCAAGCAGTACAGAGGCAAAACCCTTGAAGAATCATTGCCCGGTAAGGTAGTTTCAAATGAGCAAGGAGAATGCTATGAGATATCGTCATCATGTTTTGCCAAATTTAAAAGGGTAACGTATGAGGAAAGCAAACAAGTTATGATATCTGACCTTAAAGTACTTCCAGGGATAGGACCGGTAAATGAGCGTCTACTAAAAAAACAAGGCTATGGGACAGTAGAAGATTTAGAGCGTCATCCGCGCTGGAAAAAACAAGCATATGAGTATATGGAATTGGTTGACACAAAAGAAGTGGGCGCAGTCCAGAAATGGCTATGGCAACGTTTTCCAAAATCCCATCCGCTACTGCACTATTTAGCGGGGTTCTGTCAAGACCACGACTTTGCCATCGTTGACATTGAAACCTTGGGGTTATCAGAGAGGCCTATAATTTTACTTGGGATAGCTAAGCCAACAAAAGACCACATTTGTACAACCCAATTCCTTCTAAGAGACATACCAGATGAACCCGGTGCTATATGGGCAATGCTCGCTCAACTGGACCCAAAACTATCACTCATCACCTACAATGGAAAAAGCTTTGACATTCCATACATAAAACAAAGATTAGCCTACTATGGGCTAGATGCGTACATAGACAATCCCAACTTTGATATTCTGCATTTCACAAGGCGAGCATTAAAACCTAAACTCACCGATTGCAAACTAGAAACAGTAGAGAAATATCTTGGAATAAAAAGAGACATCAACATACCGGGAGCCTTGGTTCCTCACTTCTATGACACATATCTAAGAACAAAAAATGTCGGTCCACTTACACCAATAGTTGAGCATAACAGACAGGATTTACTAACACTTGGAACCTTGTTCTCCAAGCTCTATGAGGAATGGTGATTTGATAGAGGAATTCATTAGACAGATCAAGCAATCGAGTTCTTATAAAAAACAGATTGCGCATATAGAAGAATTGCCGGCACATATTGCCAGTTTTGGTGAGCTAGAAAAGCCTCTACCGGAGAACTTGCAGAGAGTTTTGTTATATCGGAAAATTCAGCTCTACTCACACCAAGCTCAAGCGATTAATGAAGCAAGGTCTGGAAAAAATGTAGTTATAGTTACACCAACAGCTTCGGGTAAGACCTTGGCGTTCAATATTCCGGTCTTAGAAGCTCTGACAAGTGATGAAAAATCAACTGCGCTCTATATCTACCCGGCAAAGGCATTAGCAAATGATCAACTTAAGGTTTTAAAAGGGCTAGAAAAAGAGAGCGGGATAAAAGCGGACGCTAATATCTACGACGGAGATACCCCTCAGCATCAACGGTCAAATATAAGAAAAAATTCTCGAATCATTCTTACTAATCCCTATGGTCTACATCAATATCTTCCATGGCATTATCAATGGCGCAATTTTTTTCAAAATCTCAGATTCATTGTAATGGATGAAGCACACGTTTACCGAGGAGTTTTTGGTTCAAGTGTGGCGATGGTAATTAGACGATTACTCAGAATCTGCAATCACTATCATGCAGACCCCCAAATCATCCTTTCCTCGGCAACTATTGCTAATCCAAAAGAGCATGCCAAAAAGCTCACCGGAAAAGATTGTGAAATAGTATCAAATGATGGTTCTCCAAGAGGAAAGAAATCGTTTGTTTTTTGGAACCCACCCTTTATAGGCTCAACCAACACGCTTCGAAGATCAACCCACCTAGAGACCAAAGACCTGCTTACATGGAATGTGTTACAAAATTTGCAGACGCTTTGTTTTACAACCTCAAGGCAGACAGCTGAGCTAGTTACGCGGTGGACCAAAGAGGAACTTACAGCTAAGGCTAAACCGACTAATGTTGTTACAGCATATCGGGCAGGCTATCTACCCCAAGAACGACGGGATATAGAAAACAGACTAAAAAATAAAAAGTTAAGTGGGGTAGTTTCGACCAATGCACTGGAACTTGGAATAGACATAGGTTCACTTGATTCGGTTATAATCTCAGGATACCCTGGAACGGTCATTTCCACTTGGCAACAGGCAGGAAGAGCAGGCAGAAGCAACCTTGAGTCCATTGTAACGCTAGTCGCCTACCAAAATCCACTGGATCAGTATTTTATGAAGCATCCAAGTGATTTCTTTGGAAGGTCACATGAGCAAGCAATCATAGATCTGCGCAATCGGTACATCTCTTTAGGTCATATCATGTGTGCATCCAGTGAGTTACCAATAAATGATTTGGATAAACAATTTTTCCCCGAACTGCTCGCAGAAAGTATTCAAGCACTAGAACAGGAAAAACTAGTCCGAAAGACTCCTCGCGGTTGGGTCTACTCAGGAACTGCGAGAACTACCGAAGTTGTGAGCCTTAAAAATATTTCCGATAAAACAGTCACGGTTCTTTGTGAAGGGAATCTGCTTGAAACTTTGACATTAAATAAGGCCTATGAAGAAGCACACAGCGGAGCAGTTTTATTACATCAAGGTGAAACCTACATTTGCGAAAATCTAGACCTTGACCAATTAATAGCTAAAGTAAGACAGGAAAACGTCAACTACTACACAGAGGCACTAAAAGACGTTGAGGTAACAATCGATAAAACACATGAAAAAAGCGATAAGAGTACAGGGATAGGTTTAGGAGAGCTGTCAATCACTGAAATATACCATACATACATCACCAAAACATATGATACAGTTATCAAAAGAATACCACTTAATTTGCCGCCTCTAACGTTCTCAACGGTTGGATTATGGTTTATCGTTCCAGACGAAGTTAAAGAAGAGATAGAAAATCGAGGGCTTGATTTTGGTGGTGGTCTTCATGCAGTGGAACATGCTATGATAGCGATGGCCCCGATCTTTGCAATGTGTGATCGGTGGGATATTGGGGGATTATCAACCCCGCTACATTCAGACACAAATGAGTCGACAATTTTTATCTACGATGGTTTTGAGGGGGGTATTGGCATCTCAGAAGTGCTGTATTTAAAAATAAAGTTGTTATGGGAAAAAACCTTGGAGCTCATAGAGAAGTGTGAATGTAAAGAAGGCTGTCCCTCATGTATATATTCACCAAAATGCGGTAATGAAAATGAGCCTTTAGATAAAAAAGCAGCCGGCATCATATTAAAAGAGATGTTGAAAGTCTACGCTACCGACTGTAATAATAGCAGGAAGTAAATATTGGTAACCATCCAGTCATAAAAATTTCATAAATGGCAGAGTTAGTCGTTGCAATATATTTGTAAAACTTCCCTCTTTTTGTTTAATGACTATTGAGTTACAAATATGACGATAATATGAAATTTCAGCCATTATGTGTCTGTCATATTAGTATTAACATATATAGTTACCGCTTATTTATTTGATGTAAAGGAGAGGAAGGTATCATGAGAAAATATGAATATAAATGCGTTCGCATTTTTGGATTTGGAGGAAGAAGGACAAGAATACTAAACGAGCATGCTAATGATGGCTGGGAATTTATACAGGCATGGGGCGTTTTTCATTACTTCAAAAGAGGGGTTAATTAAAGCCTAACCGCCAATTTTAGGTATCACAATATCTGAAAGTTGGTTGTGTTACCCTTTTCTGAAAAACAGGCAGAAACTCAAAAGACTCATGTGACTAATAGTTGCAATAAATAAGCGGCAGGAAAGTCAAGTTTTTGGAAAATATTGGGAGTGCATAGGGGAATTTCTTTTAAGCGTGACTTTGCATATTTAGCACATGCCCTACAAATTTACGTTTGACTTGTCTAACGTTCCAAGGTTTTTCTTCACCGAACTTGCAACAATTAGTTGTCAAAAGGGCATGCATACAACCATTTTAAAAACCTCCATGGATATAATAAACAGATTTAAAATTGAAGAATTAACAGGACTTAACATCAACGATGCCATAGTTTTACTGCATGATTTAATTGATATGCAGGCAGCAAATTTAAATGAACAAAACAAGTTTTTAGAAAGTAAAAAAAGGGCACTTTTACTTCCTCATTGTTCAAGAAAATATTTAGATAGCCGGTGTAAAGCAACTTTTGATAGCAACATTCCAAGTTACATTTGTGCCCACTGTTCTGAGGATTGCCTTATCAATAAAGCAGATAAAATAGCCAAAGAAAAAGGCTACGACATATATGTTTTAGCTGGAGGTAGCTGTATTCCCAAGATTTTTAATAACACAAAATATGAAGGAGTAGTAGGCGTGGCATGCGGTGAAGAAGCAAAAATGTTACGCTCACCATTAAGCAATAGAGGCATAGCAGTGCAGGCTATACCATTGATAAAAAATGGCTGTGCAAACACTGTTTTTAACATAGAAACGCTTGAAGAAGTTCTCTAAACATGCATGTGTTTAGCTCACACAGGCGCATATACACAAATGTGTCTATTTAATTATACTTGATTAACAAAAAACAGCACAAAAAACTAAATTTCAACGGGAAAGAAGCCAATTACAGGCTCATTTTCGTTGAGAGCTAAACACATACCTAAACATCAACTAAATCGCCGCCTATTTTTAAAGGCCAGCAAAATTTTGCCAAGCAAAGATAAGCCAACATACGCTTTACTTCAAATGCATAGAACCTGTTTTTTACTTGACAATCAAACTGATAACAGTAAAAAGTTCACTACACAGGAGCAAGAGCCAGTCTAACGCAAATATTTGCTTAGCTTTATTTTTTGAAATAAAAATTTAAAACAACCACTGCAATGCATATAATTAGTGCTAATAATGCTATAGCATATATTGCGATCCTACTGTTTGGGCTGGATTGGTTGTTGGGACTTGTGTTGAGTTGTATGGGAATTTCACTTATGTAGCTGATATCATAGTTGTTATAACCCTGACTAAAAGGAAACGTCCAAACAACGTTAGCACCTATTTGGTCTTGGTACATTCTATCGTGTATGGGGTCTCTATCATATGCTAATGAGGCTTGGTTATTGTAGAATACCACGCCATCCGAAACATAGAGCACCTCAAGAAATTTAGCGTAAATTCCACCGCCGCTCTCTGATGCTACGTTGTCAGAGATCACCCCGCCATAAAACTGTACCATACCGTTATTGGTGTACATACCGCCGCCGTTTGGAGCCCTGTTACCCGTGATCGCCCCGCCAAGCATATCAAATCTGCTACCGTCAAAAGCAACTCCGCCACCACCTGAAACTGTATTTGTGGCTATATTGTAGGATATTTCGCCGTCAAACATGGTGAAGTAGCTACCCCAGTTGTTCACACCACCGCCCCAATCAGCTATATTACCAGAAATCAGTCCGCCAAACAAATTAAAAGCGCCCCCAAAGCTGTTGTATACACCACCGCCACTTTTTCTTGCTGTGTTGTCAGATATTTCGCCGTCAAACATAGCAAAACTTGCCGTACTATAACGATTAGCTACACCGCCGCCTGTTTCTGCGGTATTACCAGAAATTATACCCCCAGATAAGCTAAAGATACCGCGATTGGATATGCCGCCGCCTACATCTGCGGTATTACCAGAAACTATACCGCCAGTCATAAATAGTGTACCGTCAGAATTAACCTCTACCCCGCTTCCATATGCTCCTTCATTGTGTGTTACAATAATACCCTCAAGTTTTAACAAGCCACCTTCCTCAATAGTAATCGTGCTTAGATCACTAACACCATATAATCTAAAAAATTCAACACCGCTATTTCTTACTAATTCACTATCACTTCTTAAAGTTACATCTGCACCGGGAGGGATAGTAAGTGTCGTTTCAGTCAAATCAATATGTTTATCAAAAATAATAACAACAGGCATACCCCGAGCAGCACCATTAACAGCATCTCTAAGCTCAGCCTCAGTCCCAACATGCAATACTCTCTCCAAAGAAGAAGTCTCAGCATCCGTTGCCCCTACATAAACAAACAAAGAAAAAACCAGCAACGTAAATAACAAAGAAGCGCCAATCGAATTCCTGTGATAAACATCAAATTCGGGCTTAATATTTGCGGTTATAGAGACAACCACCAGATACACTATTGAAAAGCTGGCATATATTTAACCGTTGCAAAAGTTATTTTATGGAATAATGGTTACTGCTCAGCAGGGTGTAGGTGTTTTGGTGAATAGTGTTTTTACTGCTGGTAGCAGTTGATGATTGCGTTTAGTTTCTGTAGAAAGAAAACTACGAATACGCACATAACACTCAAGCCCCCTCCAGCTGCGAAAACAACCCGAAACCTTTTGCTTAGTCTTACAATGACGCAAATCACGCTCCGCCAAATTATTCGTAAACGGCGCACGATAATCCCTAATAAACAACAAATACGCATCCTTAAACACCCTAAGACGCTTCAAAAGCCGCCTCAACTCCACAAACCCAAAACACCTAGAACGCATACTCTTCAAAAACACCTCCCCCTCACAAACCAAAGCATCATACATCAACTCAAACTCTAACAACACCAAATCAACACAGACATCCGACCCGCACTTATAATCATTCAACCCAACATAAAACCGCCGAAACCGCTCAGCCCACTCAATATGATACAACTCAAACAACCCCCTAAGCTCACGTGACAAATGCGCCCCACACGCCGCATGCAAAGCACCATACTTGTAATACTTTTTATCATGATCATGCGACAAAATTCCACAAAACAAAGGCACAATCCCATCACGAACTATCCCCTCATCATCCTTATACGGATTAACCGTAAGCAACGTAGCCGTAGCACCCGAATGCGTACGAACAACCGCATTAAACGAAGAATTAACAGCCGCCAAAGGCACCGCCTGACCATATTCTAAGCGTTCCACACAACGAGAGGTGGTTTCATCAACATTTAACACCTCTCCGTTGAGCAGGTCTTGCTTTATTTCTTCAAGGTTTACGTTTTGTGCTGCTTGGTAATTGAATTTTTCAATTGTAGCATCAGATATTGTGATTAGTTCGTTTGAGATGTCGTAGAAAAAGTCACAGAGACGTCCTTCTGCGATTAGTCCGTTGTTTGAGAGGAGTACTGTTAGGGCTTTAATGTTTTTGCCGTAGGATATTGTGGGTATGTTTGGGTGGGGGAGGCGGTATTCTGTGTAGACCACGGTTATTTCTAGGTCTATTTGCCATTTGGAGATGTAGTTTGTTGCGCCGTTTGTTTGGTCTATTGTGTGTTTTTTGCTTTGCCTTCTTTTATTAGTTGGTCGAGGTTTTTGGGGATGGTGAGTGTGTTTCCTTTGTGTCCTTTTTGGGCGCCTGGTTTTTTGTTTGTTTTTTCTCGGTTGTTGTGTATGGTTTTTTTGTATTGGTTGTTGGTTGAGGGGGGTTTTGATGAGTTTTGTGAGGTTTTGTTTATTTGTGTTTTTAGGCGTAGTATTTCGGTGTTTTTGTGTGTGTTTTCGTTTTCTAGTTGGTTTATTTGTTTGATGAGGGGTTGTGTGGCTTTTTGTATGGCTGTGGCTATTTTTTGGTCTATGCTGTTTTCAAGGACTTGTAGTTTTTGTTTTATTTTGTGGTTTTCTGTGGCTAACGCTTTGTTTTCTGTTTTTAATTGTTTTATTTCTAGTATTAAGTCCTTGATTTGTTTTGACATGCCACATTTATAATACATCATATCGCATTTAAATCTATTTCTTTTTGCAAATATGTGGTTTGATGAAGTGTGTATGGGCTGTTTTTTTAGATTTTATAAAAAATGTGCTGTTTGTTGTTTGTCAAAAATTCTGCTGAAAATTACGATATCACATCTGATATCTTGAAATTCGCAAACTAAACGTGTGCACAAAAACTACCTGCTGAGCAGTAACGAATAATGTTGTCATCACACCACAGTTATGCCATATACCCAAGTTTTCAATAAGTATTGAATGACTTAAAAGCTAGAAATCAACAAAACATAGAACGCAAACAAAGCACGGTATTTTAGCTTTCACCAATCAATAGGTCTACGTAACGAGAAAAAAGTTCCGGTTAAAAAAAGGAGAAACGGCATGAAGCCGAGAGTTTTAAAAAAGTCGCACTAAATCAGTTTGAGCCATTGTCATTACCATCACCATTGTTCCAGTTCAAGTCAGTCAGCGTAATTTTTTCGTCAGCACCATAGATCACAAAGTTATCGCTGGGATTGCCACAGATAGGACACCTAGCAGGAAGCACCGTAACCACTTCCCCACAAACCACACAACGATACACCGTACCATACGTCGCATCAACATAACTCACATCCGCAAAATTAACAAACACATCCAAATAATTGCCCGCATGAACCTCCTCTGCTCTCATCGCCAACCTAAAGATACGCGCCGCATCACTATTCCCTTCTGCCTGCGCCGTAGCCAGAAAACCAGGATACATCACCGTATACTCATATGTCTCACCATCAAAAGCTGCCAATAGATTCGCTCTCGTATCTCCAACCACAGGCACTGCCGCAGTAGGACGCACCGTAGCACCCATAGTCTGCAGAACTGCCCACTCATCATCCGCATGCTTAGCCTCCGCATCCGCAGTCGCACCAAACAAACGAGCAATCACCGGATAACCATCAGCCACCGCACGCTCCGCAAACGCCCGATACGCCGCAGCCGCATTTGTCTCACCCTGCACCGACGCATAGAGATTATCATAGGTCGCACTATACGTTACATCTCTTTCTGTTTGTTCTGAATCAGCACCGAGCTCATTTCTAGCTAGATTCAGTTTTTCCTGTACCGATATATAGAGATCAGTAGGGGCCTCATTTCCAACTGTTTGCGCAGGTAAGGGTTTAAAGATCGCCGTCAGCGGTGTAAGCACCATTGCCAACACCAGTATGATAATTACAATTTTTTTATTTTTCATTATTTTTTTCTCCAAAAAAATTTTTTAAGGTTATTTTACCATTTATTTTTTTGTTATTCAAATATTTCAGCCTCTTTTCTATTTGATTTTTCATTTGATACTCGAGAGCGGCTACATGGTTGTTGACGTTTGATCATTTGAGCAACTCAAATGTTGTAAATGAAAGTGATTTTTCACGATATGTTTTGATGTAGCCATATAAAGATCACATTTGTTAATGTGAGCCTTTTCAGTCGATTAACATTAAGGTGACTACGGGATATGCATAGTCCGCTTGCATGGCAGTGTTGCTATCGTCGCCCTCTCAGATAGTTATATAAAAAACCGCATATATTGATTTCGTATATCACATGTAATTTGTCATATGTAGAAATTTTCATATATTATATTTTTAGATACAGCTCTACGGATTAAAAATAATGTAGTTGAAAATAACGTTTTTCTCAAACAAGGGCGCTAATTAGGGAATTTCGGTTAGATTATCACGCAATGCTAACCAGCGTTTAAACTCTAATCCGGTACACTTGCCTCTTCCCAGCCAGTTATCGCCATACTTGTGTTTCAACTTCCCGTTATAAGATTCAAAAGTTTCTGATTCACTTACTTCTATGCTGTCTTTCTTTGGCACTTATATGGCTCCATGATTGTATAGGCACCCCTTTAAATTAAGCCTTAGCCGAAATTAGTCACCTATCGGCAATCGATTAATTAGAAAACCCATCGCATGACAAATAAAGTTATGGCTATTTTGATATGGTGCTGTTGCTTGAGGGTATGCGGTGTAAGTTTATGTCTCTGAGTTGTCATTGTGGGCTGTCTTAGTTTTAATGCAGTAGTTTGTATATGATATATTTGGTAAATTGTGATACGGTTGTCTTTTGTATTTGTTGTGCGCGTTGTAGTGTTAATCTCTGTTGGCGGTAACGGTGATTTCGAGAAGTTCAGCTAGTCTCATGCTCGTAAGTTGTTTTTCTGTAGCTCGCCACTGCCAGTTGTCTATAGGGCGACTGGGATTATTCATCCGTGCCTCAGTGCCCAACCCTAAAATATCCTGAAGGGGAAGAATACACAAATCAGTTAAAGAGGATGTAACGAGTTTGACAGCTTCAAAACTGACATCCCGTTTAGAAACCGGTTTGCCGATTAGTTTGGAGAGGGTTTTGCGTTGTTTAGCATCGGCTTCTGTTGTGAACCAGCCACGTACTGTGTTGGTATCATGGGTGCCGGTGTAGGCCACTGAATTTTTAGCATAATTTTCGGGAGCATGGGGGTTGGCTTTGGAGCCGTCTAAGCCGAAGAGCAGTACCCTCATACCGGGAATATTCAGTTGATCTATTGCTCGTTTAACCGGCTCGTTGATGTATCCCAAATCCTCCGCTATGAAGGGCAAGGATGGAAAAGTTCGTTTCAGCATCTCAAAAAATGCGTTGGAGGGCGTTTTAATCCAGTGTCCACTCTTAGCAGTTTCTGCTTTCGCAGATACCTGCCAATAAGCTACAAACCCACGGAAATGATCCAGCCGCAACCTGTCACAGAGTGTTAGTGTATGGTTTATGCGGTTTATCCACCATTCAAATCCTGTTTCTTTGTTTTTTTGCCAATCGTAGACAGGGTTACCCCACAATTGTCCCGATGTGCTAAAGTAATCCGGGGGTACCCCTCCGACGTATTTGGGTTTACCGTTTTGATAGAGTCTAAAGAGCTCAGGATACATCCATACATCGACGCTGTCGGGAGCAATATAAAAAGGCAGGTCTCCGATGATGCTGATCTGTTTTGTTTTGCAGTATTCTTTTAGGCGGTACCATTGGCTAAAGAAGAGGTACTGGGAGAATTTTTCAGCTTCGATTTCTTCGTTTAGTTGTTGCTGTTTCTGGGTGATTATTTTAAGTTCTCGGTTTCTGATGGAGGGAAACCATTCATACCAGGGCTTACCCGTTTTTTGTCTCAACACGCTATAGAGAGCATAGTCACATAACCAGTGCTCGTTTCGGCTACAGAAGGCATCAAATTCGGAGGTTTCAATTTTTGATTTTTTAAAGTTTTGGTATGCTGCTTTGAGCATAATCTGCTTTTTTGGATAGACAGCGGCAAAATCCACTGTGGAATCGGACTTTAACGTCTGTTCGGTAGCCAGTTTGGGTAGAAATCCAGCCTTAACTAACTGTTGGGGGCTGATTAAGAGAGGGTTTCCCGCGAAGGCGGAACTAGTTTGGTAGGGTGAGTTGCAATCTTCAAACCGAACTGGTAGCAACGGCAAGATACTCCAATAGTGCTGTTTACTGTCAGCTAGCAAATCGACAAATCGATAGCTCGCAGGTCCCAAATCGCCGATGCCAAACAGTGAAGGAAGCGAGGTTATGTGAAGCAAAATCCCGCTGGCGCGCTGATGTTTAGCCATGTTTATCACCATAGAGCAGGGCAATGGGGAAAGCATCCAACACATCACTTAGGGGTAGGCGTCCACAGGTGGAGGACAGTTTTTTCTCAGTGAATAAATCGAACCATCTTGATGGTGCGGCTTCGGGTAGGCTGAGGTAGGTATCTGCCCAGTCAACAACGTTCCCAGATGTTGGATGTTTTGCGTTATGCACTTTGGATTTACCCGCCCGTCTATAGGGCAGACTAGCAGGAAATCGAGGTACAACAACCAACGCATAATCATCAGTGTTTCTTCGGCAGAAAGCCACCACATGTCTGGCTTGTGTACCTTTGATGGCTATGGGCAAATAGGCTCCTTTCTCAAAGAGCATCGGTTGGCTTTTTCGGAACTGAAGTGCCTTGTATATTGTGTAGAGTTTAACTTTTCCATTGCTTGGGGTAGCCAAAAGAGTAGCGGTTTTTTGTGGGTTTAGCGTTGCAACTTCAGACAGCAGCCTTTGTCTTAGGGTAAAGTTTATGGGACGCCGGTTATCTGGGTCAACTAGGGTTAGGTCCCACAGCTCGGCACCCCAGTAGAAGTCGGGAACGCCGGGGCAGACACTTTTAAGCAGTGTTTGTGCCAGTGTATTGAAAAGGCCATAGTTAGCGATTTTTCTTTGGAACGATAGAAATGCATCCATAAAATCTGTGTTGGATAGCAGAGATAAGACAAAAGTAACCACTGCTTCTTCATAGGGCAGGTTGGGATCAATCCAGCATGAATGCACTTTAGCCTCTCGTAGTGCTTTAATCATGTGTTGTACTATGCGGTTGTTGAACTCTTGCTGTTCTATATCAGTCCAGGGGTAAGCACCTAGGAGCGTTTGGTAGAGATAATAGGTCTCATTGCTATCTGGAACTGGAGTACATGTGATTTGGCTTTTTTTTGAGGCCAGGATTTTTTGCCATTGCTCTATATTAGCTTGGAATTCGTTTGGAATTTCGCTTAGTACATTGAGCCTTGCCCGTACATCCTCGCCCCGTTTGACGTCATGGGTGCTGGTTGTGTTGAGTGTCAGAGGCCAGTTCTGTTGCCGTAACCTGTTAAACGCATGGAACTGATCAGGGGATATGCCAAACTGAGTGGGGTTGGAGCCCACCTCGTTTAGCGAGAGCAACCGCACATAACGGTAGAGTACGGTGTCCTCGAAGCCTTTGGCCATGACAGCGCCGGTGAACTGCTGGAATCGCTTCAATGCAAACAATGCATCAGGTGATGTTTGGCGCTCGTTTATCAAGTGGCTTAAAGCTTGAAAGCTGTCGGCAAGTTGAGGGTTTTTCAGCTCAGCTAATTCAAATGCTATCCTAAATGCCGAATCACCGCTGTTGTTTGATGCATCAATATAGGTGCGATAGATGGGAAAACAAGCCAGCAATTCCACAACGGCTGCAATCGTCCTTTGGTCAGGTGGCTTGGGGTGCGTAGATTCACACAGGGCACCAGTAAATAATCTTGCCAAATTCTGTGCGTCGCCAAAAAAAGAGGTCTCTATAACAGTTTTTTTTGCTTGGTACAAGAGGTCGTCAAAGTTTTGTATGTTGCCTGTGAAGTCTTGGTAGAGAGTGTTAAATGCTGGTTCGTTAGTGGTTTGAACAAAGAGTTTGTTGACGTAGTTGAGGAAGTCATAACCTGTGGTACCCTCGATGGGCCAAGTTTTTGGAAGTGACTCGTCATCAGTGAGGATTTTCTCCGCAATTATGTAGGCATCGGGACAGCGGGCACGCAGTTCTTTGAAGTATGTTTCTGGCTCATAGAGTCCGTCGATGTGGTCCACCCTTAAGCCGTCAATTCTGAGGGACCGCACAAACTCAAAGAGGAGATGGTGCCACTCCAGAAATGCGGAGGGGTTTTCCATACGAATACCGATTAAGCTGTTGATATCAAAGAAACGGCGGTAGTTAATACACCTAAATGCTGTTCGCCAATAAGCAAGATGGTAATGCTGTTGGGATAACAGTGTAGCGAGAAATTTGGGGTTGTGATTATATTTATTGAGCACCTGCTGGACTGGACCAGCTAGTTCTAGATGTTGTTGGGAGGTATCGTTTAGGGGAAATTCGAAACTGCCAGAGACTATTTTAAAGCCGCTGTTATGGATCAATTTTATTTGACCGCTTTTTAGGCACTGCTGAATGGGTTTTGCAAGAATGGGTAATAAGAGCTTCCCAGACAGCTCCTCTGAGGGATGATTCCAGTCTATATCAAAAAAACAGGCGTATGCTGAGTTGGTACCCTTAGCTAAAACATCACAGAGCCGTTTGTTCTGCGGGGTGTAGGAGGCATGATTTGGAACTATGTCTTGCAACCAGCTCAACCCGTAAGCCTTGAGCTCTTGCACGAGATCTTCAAAGCCGGCTCTTCCGCCGAGTTCAAGGTTTATGGTAGCAGGATCGGTTATGTTGTAGCCATGTAAGCTACCCGTTTCAGCTTGGAAAATTGGCGAGGCGTAGATGTGGGATATGCCAAGCTTGCTGAGATAGGGAACTATGGCTTTTAGACTACTAAAAGGGAAGTTTTGGTTTAGCTGTATTCGGTAGGTTGCTGTGGGCACCTTCAAGGCTATGCCAACCGTATTCCGATTAACTCGCACAGGCTGGCAAATGCCACAATCCAAGCCTGCGAGGCCATATCCTCTTTGGTTTTTAGGGTTTGATACTGGTTCTGAGCGATTTTGTATGCGACGTTTTGAGACTGCCAAAGATCGAGCTGTATAGGCAGTTCGTGGACCGTACGGATTAGAGTGGTTATGTTGTTTATGGTTTCGAGGTTTTCTGGTGCCTGGGCGAGTTTGTCGAACTCTTCGGCGATTTTTTGGCTAGCTTGGAAACTCAAAAGTTGAGAGTCCAAGGTGACTGTGAGGCATTTGGAGTCGTTGATGAGTTTTTTGAGTTTCTCTAAATCCACGGTTTGAGTGGAGAGTAACTGTTTTATATCCATGTTGAGGACGGCTTCGGCGGCTGATTGCAGGGGTTTGGGTGGGAGAATGCGGTTTTCCTTCATGAAGCGAAGCATCGCCGAGTTGTCATGGTAGATGATGTCGTTGAGTTCTTTGGCTTTTTTCAAGCCGCCCTCCACAATGTATTCAAGGATGTAGTGCTGGTCATCTTTGAAGAGATCATTTAGTGAATAGTTCTGCCCAAAATACTTTGATAAATCTACGATTATCTCATTAATTTGTCCCTTTTCAAAGGAGCCGATCAGCTTGGCGGATAGGGAGAGGAACTGCTTTTTAGACATATTTGGTTGGGCTCCACAGAGGACGTTGTGGTCGCCTAGCCAGAGGGCAGCGCAACTAAATGTTTGTTCATCAAGGGTTGTGGTGGAGAAAACAGTGGAGCGGTTAAAGATAATGCGGAATTTTCCATCATCTCGTTTTTCGATATTTTCCATTTTTATGCTAAAACAGCTATCATGTATCTTGGAGGCAGTTGAGGCGGGTTCTATGTTGCCGGCAAAAAGTTCGCGCATGGTATTTTGAGCGCTTATCTTGGCGAAGTCCACTATGGCGGGTTTTACGAATATACCATAGATTTTAGCGCCGTTAGCAAATTCAGGTATGTTGCTGGGTGCGCCTTCAAGCAGCTGGATGTACTTAGCCTCTAAATCAAGACCAAAGAGTTCTTTGGCTAGCTGCATTACACGTGCAGCATACATCATGATCTGCACTGTCTCAATACCGCTGATTTCATCAAAAAACCAACCACAACTGGTGTACATAAGCATGGCATGCCGCTGCATCTCTAAGAGTTTGATAACCCGCCGCTTTTCAGTCTTGTTTAGCAACCGCTTTGAGTGCCTTGAGAGAAACCCCTCGATGCTCTCTCTTGAGCGGTCCAAAACTACAGCAATATAGTCATTTCTGCTACCCCAAGGGTCATTTAGGTACTGGGCAGCATCCTGTTCAAAGCGGGCTATGAGAGTATCTCTAAGCCAATCCATGGCTTCCCGGAGAGGCTTGCGCCAGGCCTGTCGCCAACTGGCTCTACCCATGTTGTCACCACAGTCACTTCTCCACCGCTCCACGCCATGGCTACAACTCCAAGACGTGTTTTCAGCTATCTGCACTTCATGCACCGGAGGATGCTTTTCGAGGAACTCGGCATAGTTTGTGAGTTTGGCAGTTTCGTTGGAGACGATGTAGTATATACAGTACGCCAAAGTCATGTCACCATAAGGGTGATGGTGCCCGTAGAGTTCTCCATCACTTGCAACACTTTCCAGCAACACCTCGTCATCTTGGGTATCTAGAGCAGTGATAAGACGCTTAGCGAAGGCTTCCCCGTTTTCCAGTAGATGCCCAAAAGAAATATCGACAGCCGTGCGTCGATCAAAGAAAAACAGTATAATCGATTTTCCTGAAGGCAGATGACACCAGTAGGGATATCTGGGATCGATTTTTTCGCCAGAAACATCAACCCAATTTACCTCACCTGTTTTGCGCATCTGTAAAGCTTGATGGGACGAAAGGATAGTGAATTTAATGTTATTCTCCGCCAAAACCTCAAGAGATTCCATATCCACAGCCGTCTCAGGTAACCACATGCCCTCAGGAAACCTTCCAAACCGCACCTCAAAATCGCGAATGGCCCACTTCACCTGTGTCTCCTTGTCATAGCGGTTAGCCAGCGGCATAATCATGTGGTTATAGACCTGCGCTATAGCAGAGCCGTGGCCCCCAAAATTAGTCATGCTTTCCTTGTCAGCGTTAAGGATAGACTGGTAGACCTGTGGTTTATGTTTAGCCAACCAATAGAGTAAAGTGGGTCCAAAGTTGAAGCTGATACGACTGTAATTGTTAATTAATCCGATAATGCGCCACTGTGAGTCCATAACACGACTAACGGCATTGGGGGCGTAGCATTCAGCAGTGATGCGTTCGTTCCAATCATGGTAGGGCTGAGCAGAGTCTTGGAATTCAACTTCTTCAAGCCAAGGGTTTTCACGGGGAGGCTGGTAGAAATGACCGTGAATACAAATAAAGCGCTCAATCAACCAGTTTGTCACCTTGGGATTTTTTGAGAAGCACCACTAAATTGAAGGCACTTAGGGTATGTGTATAACCATCTTTGATTGTAAAAGTTGGAAGTGTTGGTCCTAAGTCATCGTAAACAAAATCTGAAGAATCCAGCACTTTCACGTATGTACCGTCTTCGAGGGGGAAATCGCAACGCACGGGGGTTTTTGCGCAGTTAGCGATTATGACTGCTTCTGCATTATGGCTCTGTTTATGCACAAACAAAACCTGGGCCTTTGTGCGGATGCATTTAATTTGCCGCTTGGTTTGAGGTTGAAAAATCGGGTGTTTTTTTCGCAACTTAATCAATGCGCGGTAATATGAGAGGATTTTTTGGCCCTGCTCTGTGTTGCGGGTTTGCCAGTTAAGTTTGGACTTCTCAAAGGTCTGGATGTTCTGGGGATCAGGCACTTCGCCTTGCCAATGGAAAAGGGCAAATTCTCTTTTTCGCCCTGCCCTGACCGATTCAGCGAGTTCGTTACTTTGGTAGTCTATAAAGAACTGAAACGGTGCAGTCTCGCCATACTCTTCACCCATAAACAGCAATGGAACATATGGTGAAAGCAATATAACGCCGGCCGCTAGTTTTGCTGCTTCAAACCCTGATAGGGCAGTTAAGCGGTCACCTAAGAGGCGATTGCCCACTTGGTCATGGTTTTGACTAAAGACGATGAATTGGTCAGCAGGTATCCAGCTGTAGGATTCGTCGGGGCGTTTGCGTTTATAGTTAGGTTCATCTCCAACAAAAACGAAACCATCAGTTAAAGTTTCGGCTAGATCTTGGACACTGCCATAGCCGTTGTAGTAGCCTTCACGCTCGCCGGTGAGAAGTGCAAAAAGAGCATGCTGGAAATCATCGAGCCATTGTGCGTCAAAACCAAAACCACCCCTATTTATTGGAGTGAGAACTTGGGGAATATTGTAACCGCTTTCGGCGATGAGATAGGTTTTTCTGATTACGGTTTTGGCATAACCATAGACTTTTTTGTTGAGCTCAGCTAGGAAGTGAGGGGACCTTTTGTCGTGCATAGAGAGGACGGCATCAAGACGTATGCCGTCGAGGTGGTAGCGACTCAACCAGTGGATGAGGTTTTCAAGGAAATAGTTGCGTACCCCCTCGTTTTGGGGGCCGTCAAGATTCACACTAGCGCCCCAACGACCGATTCGCGTGCTGGGAAAGTACGGACCGTAACTGTTTAGGCAACTGCCTTCAGGCCCCAGATGATTGTAGACACAGTCCATAAACAGCGCGACGCCATGGTTGTGGCACTCGTTGACTAGTGCTTTGAGGTCATCAGGTTTGCCGTAGCTGTTATGTACCGCATAAGGAAAGACACTATCATATCCCCAGTTACGTATGCCGCTAAATTGCGTGATGGGCATGAGTTCCACTGCATTTATGCCCAATTCGTGAAGCTCCTTAATCCTACCCTGAATAGCTTTGAGAGTACCCGCAGGAGTAAAGGTGCCTACATGTAACTCATAAAATATCAGATCTTTGAGGCCTAAACCACGCCATTTTTGGTCACTCCAACAAAAAGCATCATGGTCAATAACCTGTGAGGCCCCAAAAACGCCCTCGGACTGATAGTGTGAGGCGGGATCGGGCTTTTGGGTTTTGTCGTCTAGCTCATAGAGGTAGCGGGTGCCTGCTTTAAGGCCATCTAGGGTATAGATCCAATATCCGTCCCCGGATTTATCCATGGAGAAACGCTGGTTTTCCTCGGGTAACACAAGCGTAAGATGGTGCTGGTTTGGAGCCCACACTATGAAACGGCAAGTTCCATTTTGAAAATCCGCGCCCACATGCAATGATGTATCCTCAAAATTTTTCATCAGAGATTTAACGAAAATACGCCATCGGCGTTTTTTGAAAATAGTTTTGCTGTTTAGCCGTTAAAACTCTATCAGCATTATATTGGAGACAAACTAAATAATATTTGTCCTAAGGATAGTTTTGGAAAATGTTGCTCATGGACATAGTCAACATAATAGATAGACATAACACTAGGTGAAACAGATGGGGATACAACCGCTAGTCGAATAAGCATACGCGGTTTCGGTTAGCAAGGAAACAATAAAGGGGATACAAAAAGAACGGGTGCGAGAACTGGGTAATTAGTTATCATACTTGTTAGCGGCTTGTTGAAGGAGACAATTGGGCTATATGCCCATCATGCTATGTTCGTGTTCACCTTCTTCGTTAATGTGGTGCAGGACATGTATACCTAAGCCTGTTGCGGCACCGGCGGATAATCCTATAAGCAGGTTGTTTAACCATTCGTACTGCCCCAATAAAGCCAGTACAACAAGGAGATCAAAACCGATAGCGACAACGAGGTAACCGACACACCACATTTTAACGCTCATGCCACGGGGCTTGTTAATGCCTATGCCGCCTAATACACCCAGCATGATTAAGAAGCCAACTAATGCGTAGATTAAGTTAATGTTGAGTTCCAATTGGTTCACCCTTGCCTTTGGCTATGTTTCTCTGGGGCTTAATTAGGCTATTGGGTCAACGTTGAAACTTAAGATACCATGGTATTTAGCAAGTTGGCACGTTTGCTAATCTTTTTTAGGGTCAACCAGCAATCTCTATGAGTTTGGGTGAACAGATGGCAAACTTTGATGTTAGGCAATGCCATAAATGGGCACAATTACTCGATGAGCGGAAAGTAAAACTTGACCACGCGCTGGATGCCATTGAGAAACAAGATTTTGATTCAGCCAAAAAACTGGTTTCACAGATTTTTGCCGGCGTTATGGGCGGCAAACAAGCTGATCCGGGCATGGCGGGTTCGTTGCTCTATCACATGGCAATGGTTACCAAAATGGAGTCTGAAACGCAGGTGCTCCTCGACAAGCTAGACATCAGTCCGCCAGACGTTTCTACCTTACTAACCAAGATTTATGGTGAATTCTACGCTGACGCTCAAGAACTCGTCAAAGAATTCATGCTACTTAATTTTGATTCACAAAAAATTGCCTTAATCAAACGCCCTAGCAGTGAAGAAAAAATCGAATTATTCAACAAACTAAAAGAGCAACAGAAAAAGGCCGAGACATTACTATCAAACAAAGACACCAAAACCGAGCAGGCTTTGGAAAAGCTGTTTGGGGACTGGGCAGAACAAGTTATCTTGATGCGACTTCTCCAAGAATACGAAACCATCCGGGGGCTACTGATTCTATCTGAACTTGTAAAAACACTGGGTTTAGAAACCGTAGAAACGGCGATGGAACAGGTACAGGACAAGTTCGGACAGGAAACCGTCAACATTGCCCTTGATGTGACGCTTAAAGTAGGCATGCGGCGAGAAAAACTCCAAGCAGTCATGTTAAGCGATCACTTCATCAACATGAACATGGGTATGGAGAACCTTGATGGCAAAATGGAGTTCCTCAACTGTCCCATCTATGGAAGTCATCGGTTCGCAGAAGAAAAGTACGGAGTTGACCCAAAAACTACTGCGTTGTTCTGCAGACACTTCTGCTTTGCCCATGCTAAAGCCATGCTCGACACGGTTCTGCCGTTTCCCTTTACGCTCTGGCAACCCAAACGTCTTGCCAGTGAGGGTATTTGTGAATACTACCTTAAACTCGCCTACTCACCCCAAGCCCAGAAAACAGAACGGTTTGTGCCACTGGTTATGTCTTGGAATGTTACCCGCGAATGCAATCTCAAATGTAGTCACTGTTATCTAAACGCCGATGAAAAGAAATTAAGCAACGAACTTTCCACCCAAGAGGGCAAGCAACTGATGGATCAAATCCATGAAGTCAGCCGTCCCTTACTTGTTCTTAGTGGCGGTGAACCCATGTTACGTCCCGATATTTTTGAACTCATCGAGTATGGCGCCAAGAAGGGGATCAAAATGGGGTTGGGAAGTAACGGATATCTCATCGATGACGCTGTAGCAAAGAAGCTTAAAACCTCTGGCATTGCAACGGTATCTATTAGCCTCGACTCGCACATCTCAGCCCAACATGATGAGTTTCGCGGAGTAGATAATGCATGGGAACGGGCTGTCAACGCCTGTAAGTCTCTGCGGAAAAATAATGTGCTTGTTCAAGTCAACACCACCCTTACGCACGAAAACTACAATCAAATAGATGATATCATGAGTCTAGCCGAATCTATTGGTGTTGAAAACTTTCATCTATTCTTTTTAGTACCCACCGGGCGCGGCACTAAACTCACCGATATTTCGCCCCAAAAATACGAAAATATGATAACCACTACGTTTGCCAAAGTTCACCGTCACCGCCTAAACGTGCGCCCCTCCTGTGCACCACAGTTTATGCGTATCGCTCAAGGCATGAACATGGATATGAGACAGTGGATACGAGGTTGCATTGCAGGCATGTATTACTGTCGCATCTACCCCAATGGCGATGTAACTCCCTGCCCCTATATGCCAATCAAACTGGGCAATGTGCGAGAGCAAAGCTTCAAAGATATCTGGTTTAACTCTGAGATCTTCAAGAATCTTCGCAACCCCAACTGTCTCAAAGGTAAATGTGGCGCCTGTGAATACAAAATACAATGCGGCGGTTGTCGAGCCCGCGCATATGGGTTATCCAGCGACTTTATCGATTATTGCGGAGATCTCCATGTGCCATCTGAGCAAAAGAAGGATTACTTAGCTGAAGACCCCTGGTGTGTTTATCAACCGAAAAACTATCTACCTCTTTCAAAAATTTCAACTGAGAGTTAACATTGAACAATCACTAACATGACAACTGCTGTGTGATGGGGGCCATTAAAATAGAAAGGGGGTAAACATACATCCACACTACCAATCAACTGTTAAGAGAGTAATCGTAATTTTGGCGGGTAACCTTTAACTTAAGAGGACTTCAACATACTATGCAATAATAATAGAGGCCGTAGATATGCATGTAGGCAAATTTCAGAGTTTCTTTGGAACATTTAAAGAGACTACTCTGGCATGCATCCTTGATATGGGCGGCTTACTTGCCGGCTTTATGATTGCGCTACAACTTAATATTTTTGACACCACACCTTGGGCGATAGCTCTCTATCCAGCAGTAATCAGTGTAAAGGCCATCATTACAGGTTTACTTACAGGGCGCTTAAGCACCGCGTTACACTTGGGAACGGTTTATCCTCGTTTTTTTGGCAATACTAAAAGTTTCTACAGACTCATCGGTGCCATGGTCGTTTTAACTTTGGCAACAAGTGCAACCATTAGCTTAGTCGCAATGTTGTTTGGCACACTGTTTTGGGGAGTTACAATAAGCGAGTTTCCCGCCATTCTCACAGTTATGGTTGCCACCCTATCGCTGGGGCTACTGATTACGCTGATAACGATTAAATTCACGTTTATCTCCTTCAAAAGAGGTCTAGATCCCGATACAATTGTCTACCCTGCAGTTTCTATCTTAGCTAACATAATCATGACTTTTCTCTACATAGGGGTTCTTAACTTGTATTTCTCAGTGGGACAGTGGGCAATTATTCTCTTTGGTTTAATTAACGTGTTTTTAGTATTGTATATTCTGCCGCTAAATTCCCGAGACAGGGAATTTCGGAAAATCATCAAAGAATCCTTACCTACCATACTCTTAGTTGCTTTTCTGGTAAACATTACAGGCACATTCCTAAAGGGCATAAGTAATATTGTTCGGGGCAACAGAGTAATCTACACTGTATATCCTGCCATGATCGATATGATGGGTGATGCTGGCTTAGTAGTGAGCTCTGCTGCCACTGTGAAACTTACGCTGGGAGTTTTATCGCCGACCTTTGGTGCTATTAAGAACCATGCAAAGAGCATTTTAAGCGCATGGGCATCGACGCTTATGTTCTTTACAGTTCTGGCAGTGTTAGCGCTGGCAATCAATGGTTCATTTACGGCGGCAACATTATACAGTTTGATGTTGATTCTTTTGGTTTCAAATGTGATTGCCTTTACAGCCATTGTTATAGTGCTCTTTGTTATCTCGATTTTAACGTTTAAATATGGTTTGGACCCCGACAATTTTGTCATTCCTCTTGTAAGTGCCTTAGCTGATGCCCTAACTACCATAGCGTTGTTTGTTGCATTGTTGTTGTTGTTTTAGAGGGCATAATTAAAATAGGATAAGCACAGGTATTCTTTTGTTGGAGCGCTCTTAAGTGCATCAATTCGAAAAAGTAGAGTATAAGCCGATCCCTGTCCGAGAGCTACTTTTAGAAATGAAGAATATCTCTGAATTAATGATCGATTTGGCCTATTCTGCCGCTCTCTATAACGATAAAGACTTGGCTGAAGATGTGTTGACGCTGGAATACAGAGTTGACAATTTGGCGTATCTGCTTGAGATGGAGATTATGCTTGCGGCAAGAGATCCCAAAGATGCCGAACAACTCATCGGTGTTTCAACGGTTGCGGCATCGGCCGATAAAATATCTGATGCTGCCGGTGACATAGCGGCCATTGTGACCCGTGGCATCGGTATTCATCCTATTATAGGCGAAATTTTTAAAAAAGTTGAAGAACGGCTCATGAAAGTTACCGTGCAACCCAATTCGAGCTTAATTGAAAAACAAATTGGTGAGCTTGATTTAGCGGCAAGTATGGGTGTAGATATAATTGCTATCCGCCGAAACCATGATTGGATACTTAACCCCAACAAGCAGGAACGGGTTTACCAGGAAGATATTCTCATTACACGTGGTGCACCGTCGGGTATAGAGGAATTTAAGGATTTAGCAGAAGGCAATCTAGCCACGATGGATACGGAAAACCGGGTCAAGTTCGAGGAGATTGTTTCTCGTTTCGTGGAATTGAAAGATACCTCAGAGTTGATGATGGATTTAGCGTATTCCGCATTGATGCTTAACAGTAAAGATCTTGCAGAAGAAGTTGAGCGGCTTGAAGAGCGTATGGATGATATGCATACAGACTTTGAGTTGCTGGCTTTAACGAGTGGTTTTAAGAATGAAGAAGCGCCGGGTTTTCTGGGATTAATTCGTCTTGGCATGGCAACTGAGAAAATCGCTGATGCCGCCACGGAAATAGCAGAGGTTGTATTACGGGGTATTGAACCGCATCCTATCCTAATGTTAGCTATCAGAGAAGCTGAAGAAACCGTTATGCAAGCCTGTGTTACATCGGATTCACCGTTAATAGGTAAGAGTTTAAAAGAGGCAAGGGTGCATGATGAAACAGGCATGTGGGTGCTGGTTATAAAACGCGATGATCGGTGTGTGCGTCCAAGGCCTGATACTAAAATACGAGCAGGGGATATCTTGGTGGCCAGTGGATATGCTGAGGGCACAGATGCCCTAAAGAGACTGGCAGCACCAACGCAGGAATATGATTCAGAAGACACTGAGAACACGTAGGATATCCACACGGCGTTTGGTTTACTTTGCGTTTCGCGTTTTTGTGAGGCAGTATCTTCAAAGTTGGTCAAATATTAAAAAACCGAAAGGTACCATTGAACAAGATTGGGGTTTAGTTTTAATCTTAGGGAAGGGATGAATCATCAAGCCTATGGGTTAGCCTAAACAGATGGAGGGGTAGTCCAGGGGCTGTTGCTTTTATGATGACGTCCCATTCGCCGGAGACTTTATTGTTTTCTATTTCTTTAATTTGTTTACTTCAAGGTTAGGGGCAGATATACAGCACACCAGTGCTGACTGTTAAGTCTACATATACAATATGTAGGGGTGTGTTAGTGAGGAAAAAGAGCAAATGTAGAGGTTTATGCAGGGCATAATCCGCTAACATCTGTGAACAAGGAATTAAAAAAATTAAAAGGAAGAATAAAATTTAGAGAGATTTATTTATTTTTTCTTAACTGCTGCTTTTTCTTCGGCGGCTACAGTTTCTTCAGAAACAGATACTACGGTCTCTGCCTCTTTTTTATCCTCTATTTCAGTTGTGATTTCTTCGATTGGTTTTGGCGGGGGTGTTGTTGCCATCGTCCAGCCAATCCATGCACCTATGAAGAGTATAGCAACGAAAGCTACCAGAACAGGTACGGCAATGAGCCAGTAGCGGACGGCTTCAACAGAGCCAACGTCAAGCCATGGCTGGATGAGTTGAGTATAACCGAAGAGTGCAACCAAATAAACGATAGCGACGACTGTGCAGACTAGGAGTATTGCGCCACCTATTGCTTGATCTTTGCTAACCATTTAGTGATTCACCACGTTAGTAGCCATTGTATTCGGTCAATCAATTTAAAGTTTACCATGTTTTAGGAGACACACTCATCAGGTTGTTCCCATTTCCCAAGTTGAGAGATACTTCTTCTGCTCCTCAGTTAACTCATCGATTTTAATACCCATGGTCTGCAGTTTAAGTTCCGCGATTTTCTCATCGATATCTTGGGGAACTACATAGACTTTGGTCTCAAGCTTATCGGATTTAGTAATGTATTCAGCACATAATGCTTGATTGGCAAAAGACATGTCCATAACTTCGGAGGGGTGACCTTCAGCGGCAGCAAGGTTTACGAGTCTACCTTCTGCGAGGAGATAAAGATGCCTACCGTTTTTGAGAGTGTATTCCTCCATGTTAGAACGCATCGTGCGGTGAGAGGTCGATAATGATTCTAATTCAGGAATGTTTATTTCAACGTTGAAATGACCGCTATTACACATAATCGCACCGTCTTTCATTACCTCAAAGTGCTCTTTGCGCAGAACATGAATATCACCTGTTGCAGTAGCAAAGATGTCACCTATAACGGCCGCCTCAGACATAGGCATAACCCGTAGACCATTCATAACTGCTTCCAATGCTCGAGTCGGCTGTACCTCTGTGACTATGACGTTTGCACCCAAACCCTGTGCACGCATAGCAATTCCTCGGCTACACCAGCCATATCCACCGACAACAAAGTTTTTACCTGCTAAAAGAACGGAGGTTGCACGCAAAATACCATCAATGGTGCTTTGACCTGTGCCGTAGCGGTTGTCAAAGAGATATTTAGTAAGGGCTTCGTTAACGGCCACAATGGGATATTTGAGACTACCGTCTTGCTCCATGGCTTTTAGGCGAACTACACCTGTGGTAGTTTCCTCAGAGCCCCCCTTTATGTTTTTGATGAGATCTTGACGTTTACTGTGAAGCATTCCCACAACGTCTGCACCATCATCCATAGTAATGGTCGGGCTGTATTCGAGAACTTTTTCGATGCATCTGTAGTAGTCCTCGGTGTTTTGCCCTCTCCAGGCAAACACATGTACGCCACTATCAGCCAATGCAGCAGCTACATCGTCTTGGGTTGACAGCGGATTTGAGCCACATAATGCGACTTTTGCGCCTCCAGCGATGAGGACTTCAATGAGAACCGCAGTTTCTTTAGTGACATGAAGACATGCCGCAAGGGTTTGATCTTTGAGGGGCTTCTCTTTTTCGAACCTTTGTTTAATGATGTTTAAAACGGGCATATGCTTGGCAGCCCATTCAATCTGTAAGTGACCTTGTGGTGCTAATTTTATGTCCTTAACTTGAAAGTTTTCCATGAACGGTTCCTTCTTTAACGAAATTGGGAGTTCTCCTTATTTAGAATTTACCTACAGTTCATAAGGTGTAAGGTGTGGCAACACACCCTTTTGCCGGAAAAGTTAAAGTATACCATACTAAGCTAACTCTAAAGAGAGCGCATCAAATTTGAATGATATTTTTGCCGGTTTTGTAAAGACAAAACTTGAACCCCGCACTTTAGTGATTACCTGCGGTTTACCTGCTAGCTTAAAAACCGGAGTTGCAGAAGAAATTTCAAAAATTAAGGGCTACCCGATTCTGCGCAGTGACACAATTCGACTGGAAGTCCTAAAAGATAAAGATATCTTTGATCAAAAAGTTGCGGGAAACATAAACAATCGGCTAGCTGTCTATGAAGAAATGTTTAGGCGTGCAAACATATTAGCCGCTGGGAGAAACGGCGTGATTTTGGATGCTACATTTATCACTCAAACGCTACGGGAACGCGCGGCAGAGATAGCATCAAACAACGACTTGGCATTTGCCATCTTTGAAACCAGTTGCACCCAAGAAATCGCGCTATCCCGAATTAGAAATCGAAGTAGAGAAAAATATGAATCCAACGCACTAACCCAAGAAGCCTACTTGGCTAACAAGGACAAATTTGAACCGATAAATATAGAAGCTATAAAAGCCAAATTTCCAGCGCTAAAAATTGTGTATTTAACAATTAACACCTGCCAGTACGGAAGGGACAATTGGACCATAAACAAGGAAGAAAAAAGGTAAGGGACTCAACTTGGCTATTGATTTACACATTCATTCTTCTGTATCGGATGGCAAATTTAGCGTTAAAGAAATTTTTAATGAAGCTAAAATTCGAGGCATCACCTTTTTATCCATAACTAATCATGACAATATCAACGGCCAAATCCAAGCCATCAACGAAGCAGAAAAAGCAGGTATTCACTATATCAGCGGCGTCGAGTTAAATGTCACCTTCTCGTACCAAAAATACAAAAATGGAAGACCCATTTCACTGGATTTCTTGGGATACCAATTTAATCCCACCAACCAAGCACTTCAAAACAAGCTGGCACTGATAGCACATTATCGCCAAGATCGAGCAGCCAAAATCTTAGATAACCTCAATATTGAATTCGAAAAGGAAAACATTTCAGCCCTAACTGAGGAGGACTTGCGCAGGATTGAAGAAACCGTGGAGGGCTCTTTGGGAAGACCACACATCGCTGAGTATCTCATCAAAAAGGGAATCGTAACCAATCGCCAGGAAGCCTTCGAGAAGTACCTCATGAAATGTGACGTCCCAAAGTATCCTTTGCACTTAGAGGAAGCCTCAAAACTCATTCGAGATGCGGGAGGAAAACTTGTGCTTGCCCACCCAACCGATGTCTGTGGAACTTCACTACAGCCAATAACTCAAGTTTCGCAGGAGCAGACCAGAATAATTCAAGAGACCATGTTATACTGCATCGATGGCATAGAATGTTGGCATCCAAGTCATACAGCAGAAACCACCGACCACTACATCAAATTTGCAAAAGAACACAACCTGCTCATGACGGGGGGCAGTGATTGCCACCAGAAACCCGTTATCATGGGCAGTGTTAAAATCCCTGGTTGGGTAGTGGATCAGTTCTGTTAGAGACTTTGTGCATACTTTGCAGCTAGCTGGAAGTAGGCAGACGCCTCTTTGATTGCCGCGGTTTTATCCTGTATGCTTATGTTTAGGTCGTCTATGCGGAAGCTGACTACTTTACCTCGCACGTAGGCACGGTAGCACTTATAGAAAGGTATCATCTGAGCCAATTGGGCGTCTTTTGAGTAGAGAGTGTATTGTTTAATAAAGTAGTCAGATAGATCGCTTCGGTTTTGGTAGTCGAGATCCATAGCTAGAAAGGCTACATCGGAGGCAACGTCACTATAGCGAAAGCGATCGTTGAATTCGATAGCATCAAATATGCAAATTTGGTCGGTTACAAAGATGTTACTCGAGTAAAGATCACCATGGCAGTCACGCACTCGCCCATCAGCAATGCGTCGTTCAAAGAGAATCTGGTTTTTGTCCATGAAATGATTGATCTTTTGTTGGATAAGCGCATAATCAACTACGGATATGGTTTGACCAATATATTTTTGGGTTTGAGCAAAGTTTTCAACCCAATTCGTCCTCACAATTTCCAATCCGCCAAACACGTTTATTTCAGGACTGGTCTGTGCTTCAGAGTGGAATTTGGCAACTATAGCGGCGATTTCATCGATGATTTTTTCATCTATTTTACCCTTCTGCAACAACTGAATCATTAGTTGTTCTTGGGGCAGACGCCGCATCTTGACTGCGTATTCGATGGTTTGTCCGTCTCCGCCTATCTTGAGTTTGTCCGATTTGTTGATGGGGACTACTTCGAGGTATATTGAAGGGCACAGCCTTCTGTTGAGCTGGAGTTCTTTTTCGCAGTAAACATGACGCTTCTCAAGGGTGGAGAAATCTAGAAAGCCAAAGTTTACGGGTTTTTTGATTTTATAAACATATTGTTCAGTGAGGAAGACAAAGGAGATGTGGGTTTGGATGAGTTCTATTTTGCTGACTGGTTCAGGGTAGGTTTCCGGCTTTAGCATGGCTTCAACTATGAGGTTTGTGGATTGCATGGTTAAATGGCCCTCAGGTTATTCTGTAAATCGGCAACCAATAAACATAGAGGTAGAAGTGACCTCATACATTTGGCTATTGATCTGTAATTGTAGAAATCAACGGTAGGTGTTAACGTTTATGCGTTAGATATAGCCTCAGTAGAAAGGCGGGTAAATTTCTATCATTACTTCGGAAGGGTTAGACGACCAAATCGGCCATGTCGACACTGCCAGCATAGATTTGTTTTAAAAAAGATCTTACTACCAGTATTTGTGGCATTAAATCTACTGAAGAATTTTTTGCGGCATCTTCAAGTTCTAATGATTTTGCTTCGATTTTTGTTTGCATACTGCGTACATTTTCAGCTAATGCGATATTTTTGTTTAAAAAGGATTTGAATGCTTGTTCATTGGCTTCAAAGCAAGTATACTGTAACTCCGAGAGGAGTTTGCGTACTTCGTCGGAGAGTTTGGCGTCGTTGAGTGATAGAGTGGTGGTTGCTATTTGGACACAAACATCGCCTATGTCCTCGATTAGGCTTGCGGCTAGGCGGTAGTCTAGACATTCGATGGGGGTTATTTCGAATTTTTCGCCCTGTCTTGGGTTCTGGATTATAGTACGTAAGATTCGAACGAGCAGGAAGTAGAATTTATTGTTTTCAACGTCACGTTCGATGACGTTTTTTGCCATATCGGTATCGCGGTTAATAAAAGAGCTGGCGGCGTCTCGAACCATCAATGCGGCGCTACCTTGGTTACGTTGGAGCAGTTTTTTTGGTGAGGTGAAGGGCTGTTGCATCATACATTGAAGGGTCATCATTGTAGTGGTTTCTTCCACAAGCATCAACCCCGCCAGAGAATTCGCAGTAGATTTGATTTGGTTACGTACCACTGAGTCTATGCGATCTTTGGCCTCAACTCGAATTACATCATAACCCAAGAGATAGTGACCGATAATTTCACGGCTTAAGTAGGGTCCTACTTGAAGCGAAACCACCTTTGGTTGTGGTTCTACGTCAAATTGAGTATCTACGAAGAGTTTACCATCAGTTGATACGTCTAGATTTACCTGAGACCCTTTCTTGAGATTGTGTCCTTTTGCCCAATCGCGTGGCAGGCAGATAAAGAAGGTGCCTGTCGGCGTCTGTTGAACCTTACGCAGTTCGCCCATATAGCCACCAAGATACAATCTATCTAAACATTTGAGTGCTTATATGAATTGTTTCAAATCGGATATATCCACACGATAAAAATACAATTAAGTAAATCCAGCCACATGAACCCAGCAGTTTGACGGCGGCATATAAAGCTAACCTGCAAATGAAAAACAGTAAATAACTCAAACACAATACTGCCTAAACATCAAATCAAGCATCAAACATGGGCAGAATGAATGAGCATACAGGATAAACTCCAAAGAGCCATAGAAACAACTATTGCCGCAGGTTACCAGTTAAACAGCGAAGCCTTTGAATTCCTTATCCAGAACGCAGAAACCAGTGACCCCATTGAAATTATGAATCTGGCATTACAAAAGATTGAGGCCCTAACAGATAAGCCCATGTTTATCGAACGTACTTTTCTTGAAGCAGTTATACAACAAGCCGCCACTGTTGTCCAGGAAACAGTCAGGGAACACATGCAAAAAGCCCTGCCAGCTTCAGAGGCAAACTATACTGAATCTACAGTGGAACCACGGTTTAACGGTTTAGACAGCGATTTCTATCCCTATGCCAAATATATTCCCTCAGAATTCAAAATTCTCGATGATGCCACAGGCAAACTCACTTCCAACGGCACCCTAGGAGAGTACAAAGAGCTCTTTCAAGATCGCTTTAAACGTTTAGAAAAAATACTAAGACAGCGGATGGATGTTAAAGCCGCTACCCCCCTTGTGGAGGCTCTCAAGTCACAGCCCCAAACCAAGCTTAAAGTCATCTGCATGCTGACCGAGAAGCGGGACTCAAAAAACAGCACTATTCTCTCAGTAGAGGACTTAAGCGGCAACGCAACTATTTTAGTTCCACTAAAAGCGCCTGAAGAAGTCAAAAAGAAAGCGCTTATGCTTCTGGCCGATACCATCTTCTGCGCTGCAGTCGTTAAGACCAAAACGAACCTCTTGATGGCAGAAGACATTATTTTTCCCGAAGTCGGTAGAAAAATACCCCAGCATGCACAGGAACCTGTTTATGCAGTCTTCACCTCAGATATCCATATCGGCAGCACAAAATTCAACAAAGAAGCATTCAAACGGTTCATACTTTGGCTCAGAGGAAAATATGGAACACCTGCAATGCGGGAAATAGCGGGTAGCGTAAAGTACCTCTTGATTGCTGGTGACATCGTCGATGGTGTTGGCATCTATCCTGGACAACAGGCAGAATTAACTATTCGAGATATACACAAACAGTATAATTTTGCAACCAAATATTTAGAAAAAATTCCCAGTTATATCGAAATCGTGCTCTCGCCAGGCAACCATGACGCCGCACGCAAATCTCAGCCACAACCCGCCATTCCAGAAGACTATCTCTCAGCCATAAAGGACAAACCAAACATTCACTCTGTTGGAAGCCCCTGCTACCTTAGCCTGCACGGTATTGAAGTCCTGATGTTTCATGGTGTAAGTCTAAATGATATAATTGGAGTTGTACCAGGCATGGATAACGATCACCCCGAAAAATCGATGAAACTATTGGTACAATGCCGCCATCTAGCACCAGTATATGGCGGAAAAACTATGCTCTCACCTGAGAACCGTGACTACCTCGTCATTGACAAAGTTCCAGACATATTCCACGCAGGCCATATCCATGTCAATGGACTTTGCAATTACCGTGGTGTCTTGGTGGTAAATTCGGGCGGCTGGCAGGAACAGACAGAGTATATGGAGAAACTGGGACTAGTTCCCACGCCAGGAAAAGTACCAGTGATAAACCTGCAAACAAGAGAGATTGCAGTTTTAGATTTCCTAAATCCGTTAGTTTGAGCTTTTATTGGTGATTTTTGGGGAATAAGAAAGCAACTGGCTAAAGCGATTGTCACCGCCGAAAACGTCACGGATTAAGCCGCGGCTGATTTCAAGTCGAATTTTTTTTGTTCTGCCATATCGGCCCATGCTGACGACTCTGGCGTTCACCAAACCCATGGAATCAAGCTCATTAACAAGGGTGCCAAGTCGTCTCTGTGTCAGAAGTCCTGCGCCCATTTCACCACATAACTCGTTGTAGACATCATAGATTTCACCTGTGGTTGCGCTGGGTTTGTTTAGGTGATATACACTTAGGAGCACCAACTTTGAGTGTAGTGTTAGGTTTTTGAGGGCTTCAATAACACGGTTGTGTTCGATATGTTTTTCGGCTTGGCGTACATGCTCTTCGGTTACAGCTTTTGCGCCTTGGCGTTCAGCCACTTCGCCTGCAACCCGTAACAGATCTAGTGCACGTCGTGCATCACCGTGTTCGGCGGCGGCTAATGCTGAGGAGATGCTTAGGGCTGAGTCAGAGAGGACGCCTTCTTGGAAGGCAAGTTTGGAGCGTTCGAGTAGTATATTACGTAGTTCGCCTGCATCGTAGGGGCGGAAAACCAGTTCTTCTTCACTAAGTGAGCTAAATACACGGGGGTCAAGGAATTCTTTTAGTCGTAAATCATTAGATATACCGATAATTGAGACTTTACTTTTGTGTAGGGTTTCATTGATGCGGGTGAGTTCGTACATGAAGGCGTCGCCGCGGTCTTTAATTAGTGAATCTACCTCATCGAGAACTATTATGAAGATTATGCGGGATTGGTCAAGTCCGGAGCGGAAACGTTCAAAGACCTCGCCGACAGAGAGTCCTGTGAAGGGGATACTCAGACCTACGCTTTGGCTGAGGCTGGCAAATACGCGGTATTCTGAGCCGGTCATGCGGCAGTTGATATAGCAGAATTTTACTTGGGCGCCGTATTCTTTAGCTTTTGATTCTAGATGGCTGAGAACGTATTTTGCGACAGCAGTTTTTCCTGTGCCGGTTTTACCGTAGATAAATATGTTTGAGCATCTGGCGTCTTTTAGTACAGGGGCAACTGTTGAACCTAAGAGACGGATTTGGTCTTCTCTGTGCGGTAATTTGTCTGGTATGTAGTCATGCCTTAAGACTTCACGATCTTTGAACAGTCGTATGCCGTTAACAAAGTTATCAAATACATCATCTAATACCGAGTTTCCCATGTGGCCCCTTCTTCCTTTTTCTACAGAAGTACAACCGATATTTCGGGTGGAACAGATAAAGGATGCAGTACAAAAAACTGGTTTTAGTACAAAACATTTCTAAAAGAGGGGGAAATCAGACAGCAGAGAGGAATAACACACACCCCAAAGTTTCTACTGGAAAAAGCTTGTCATTAAAGTAATATGGCTATAAATAATATATATAGATCTTTACTCTAAGTTGTAAATCAGAATAATATATATTAATGATTGCTGTCCAAGAAATTAGACAAACTTGCTGTGAATATTTTTTCTGCCTCTCTAAACTTCTTTTTTGTCTAAAAATCTTCGAGCGGAAACATAGGGGTGCCCCTTTAGCCCTAAATTCATGGGAAATCAGGTTAAAAATACTGCTGATCAACTTGGACTGTGTATAGCTTGAACTTTTTTTCAGCAACAAATATGGCTCTAAATCTAGTAGGGCTTCACAGATATTTTTCCGTTCACAAAACTGTGAATACATGTAAAATAGCATTAAATCTGCCGCTTTACGACGCCGCTTTTCCTAAGAATTACCCTATTTCTGTCCTTTTACAGTGAATAAGGCACCCCTACACTTCTACTGGAAAACCTAAACCAAGCCATCAAGTTAGTTGTTTCACAATTTTGTTTTTCTGTGAAGCTGGTAATTCCAAAAAACTTACAAAAAATGCTTTATTAACAATTATCTTCTTATTTTGATCTTTTTTATATTGCTTGTTTCACCATCACAGTTATAAGGTGTGAAGTAGAGAGTTGTGAACAGCCTATAGGTGTACAGTGTGCCTGCTCGTAAAATGCGTGTTGAGCTCTTCGACAGCGATGGGAATCGATATACCATCGCTTTTGAGGGTCAAGTGACCCGCGATAAAGCTCTTCGCCTTCTAGATTTAGTCGAGTTGCTAGGCGGTGCACCAGGTGAAAATCCCGTTATTAATCATAGTCCAACGATGCCTAATCAGCAGCTATCACGTTTTGAAAAGGTTCAACATGTTGTCCAGAAGAATTTTCCATTAGTATGGTTCACCTCCAAAGATATTCAAACCATATATGAAACAGAACTCAAAGAACCCGTTAGCCTAAGCACCATATCTACTTATCTAGCACGCATGGTCGACAAAGGCATGTTGCTTAGAACTGGCAATTCAAACAGCCTAAAATACAAGACAGCACCAAACATTACACCAGCAATTAAACAACGCATAATAAAATAGGCGCTTCACTACTGTTCACAATTACTTCACAATTCTTCACACAATTCTAAAGTATATTCGGCCTTAGTCACAATTGGTGTTTGGCTGGTGGGACGTGTATTTCATTAGCGTATGTAGGAGATATTGGTATTTTAAGCATAAATTTTGGATCATTTAACATACGTACGCCCAATCTAAGAATGCTCACAAATAAGAAGGGCTATTGATACAAAGCAATATAACAGGATCAGGCAGTATATTAACCATGGGTACGATGAGTAAAATTCTGGCACTAATACTTATCCTCTGTTTGGTGTTGCCAGGTCTAATTATGTTCACAGCTAAACCCATAATCGTACAAGCGGCACATAAACCGGTTGCTCCAGAATTTAGCGTAAAACTCGCATCGCATCCCTATGACGTACCGACAACTACGACAACATGGATCGATCCATACACTGGAGAAAAAACTACAACAACAAATCAAGGTTATCGCGTGGAGAACCGATCGATAGAAATTACAATAAAAAACAGGCCCTTTACACCCTACACTAATGCAGACGGCATTAGACTCAACCCATTCTACAGAGTCCAAGTCAAGGGTAGTTTTAGCGAAGATTGGAAAGATTTCCAAGTAAAAAATATTCAAACCTTAGCTAATGTAATCAATCAATCAAATTCTGAATACACCTTTCTATCTGGTCCCGCAGATTATCCGGATGGGGCCAAGCTGGATTTTAGAGTTCAATTAATACATGGATATTTTTATGATGCGTTAGCGGGGCGTCCGATAATACCCTTGTATGATATAGCGACCGATGAAGAAAGCGACTGGAGCATTCAAACAATCAGCATAAACACTGAGACAGTTTTCGTCACTACCCCCAGTCCAACGATAACTACCGCTCTCCCGCAACAAACAGAAACAACCCAAGAAGACACCAACAACAATCAGACACAACCAACAGATAACATAACCACAACGACACTCCTGATAGGGGTTATAGCACTCATTATAGGTAGCATTATCGCTTTGTTGGTACTGATTATTGTTGTAGGCCGAAAATTTATTCCTAAATTGCCATCATAAATAGTGCACTAAATAATACTAAAAACAATTAATCGTAAGATGCGTGTCGGTTGAGTCTAACCCCTCAATCATCGATTGAGCTTGTACTAATCATCCGTCGTTGATGTTATCTCAGAATCGGTTTGGGGATAGTTCCAGATATACGTCTGCATGTTGCGGTGAAGCGGTTTTCAACCGCAAAATATACCTATTAAACTGCTGAATTTTCCACTTTCTGTAATAGAGCTTCCATCTCTTTCTTTATGCTGTAGCGGAACGGAAGTTTACCTGCTTCTCTCTCCAAATATCCCTCCTCATAGAGCTTCTTCATCAAACGTGCTGTATGCTCTCGGCTTAAATGTATTCTCTCTTTAATTTCCGGTGCCGTTTTGGAACCCTCCTTGGAGAGCATTTCCAGTACTTGGATTTCGGTATCTGTTAGTGTGGCTAGTGCCTTATCTCGTTTGATGGGTATAGGCGGTAACATAACTTCAGCTATGACCTGAGATTGAGGTGGCGGGGTATTAACTATCTTTTTGATTTGTTCTTCAAGATCTGTGATTTTGGTTTTGAGAGTTTCCTGTGTGGCATCTATATTCTTTAGTTTTACTTCCAGACCAGACAATCCTGAGAGGACATTTGAATTATATTGTATATTTTCTGTTTGGTTCTCTGTGATCTCTTGTGACATTGCCTGATATGATTGGACGAGAACATCTAACTGAGTTTCTATAGGTTCTATTTTACGTTCGATTGTCTCTGCTTTTCTGTAGCTCACATCTGCAGTGGTATAGCTTCCCTCAACCTTTGATACCATCGTATCAAACTTTGCTGATTCACGTTTAAGTTCACGGTCAAAGCTCATCACAATATCTTCGAGGAAATCTTTGGCTTTCTCGTATTCTTGACTCGCTTTTTCATATTCATTATTGGCTTTTTCATATTCATTATTGGCTTTTTCATATTCATGTTGTGCTCTTCGTATGTGTTTGTAGTATTGGTAGGCCGCTACTGCTGTGACGGCTATTAAAATGCCCAAGATTACTGGTGTGAGATCAACCGTGATTTCTCCCTCCGTGATTTACTTGTGATCCAACCGTGATTTTCCGTGATTTCAACAGTTACATCACACATCACAGTATTATCCATGGACTTTTAAGGTTATCGGTGATATGTTTCCATGAAAAGTATGATATCACACATCACAACATGTATTAAGGCTTTGATTCTTGTGTTTATCCATGGACTAAAAACCCGAAAATTTAGGGTTATTTAACTAATTATCGCTTGAATAAAGCTTATTTTTGGGAGATTGTTTACTTCCTAAAAAAGGCATGAAAAAATGGGAAAAACTGTGATTTGTGACGTCACAGAGGCCCTTCTGAGGTGCTAGAAAGCCGTTTTAGGCTCGTTTCTAGCTCATTTCTGATGATTTCTATGACTTTTTGATGGTCTTTTAGTTCCCCTTCTTTGTCTGGCATGTTCTGGTGAGCCTCGACATATTCGTGTAGTTTATTAGCTATTTCGAGATACGGATCAAGAGTTGTACTCTCAAAAATACCCAAATATCCCAAAAGTAACACAGTGTAGATGGATTTAATGACGTTTTCGCGGGACTGTTTTAAAGTCCTATTAAAGCTGCCACGGCTTATTTTAGCCTTTGTTAACCGTAAGGCCGCTTTATCATCGTACTTTAACTGTTTGTCCGATATATTTTCGGATAAAACGTCAATTAGCAGAGTTTCGAGTTGGACTTTTGTTAATTGGCTATTTTTGGCCAATATTTTGACAATAGGGTCATTTAATGCCCCATTTAACCAGGCTGTTACACCGTCTTTTAGTTTCAAACTGTTGTATTCCTCCATAGTCTAAATGGATACAGATTTGTATACTAACTCGTGTTTTTATTCTTTTAATGCCACAAAAACCCATTTTACTCTAATAAAATACGGGTAATTTAGTCCCTATTCATAAAAATAAGTGTATAAAATCTATATTTCGACACTCTGTACCTAATTTATGCCAGTTGACATAGAAAAGGCTAATTTCTCGGTATTTTTTTACGCCCGTACACCTGAACTTTACACAAAAAATGCACTTTTGCAAACACCTTAAAATCTCCACCCGCCCAATTTTAACATGTCCAGCGAAATAAAACACATTTTTTGAGCGCTAAACTAGCACCAAAACACAGTTTTACACTCCAAACCTTACCCTAATATTGCCAAAAACATATGTGACATCACCTAATCACGCCTAAATCACCGTGATTTCACTCCAAATCACTGATATCACGCACTGTGATGCGCCTGTGATGCAGTTTATCAAGCATCAAACTTATATGTGACCTAGATTTCCTCAGAAAACTGCTTGAGTTTATCATAGAGTTCCGGACGCAGATCCCGCAGAGTAGGAATAAACGTTTCAGCCATCCGTAAATCTGAAAAATCAACTTCACAGACCACAAAATCTCTCTCATTATACTTAGCTTTAGCTAAAACATCCCCTGTGGGGCTGACAAGACGGCTTCCACCCCAAAACTGTAAGCCATCCTCCACACCCGTAAGGTTAACATAAGCCACATATGCCGTATTTTCCAAAGCTCGAGCAGCAGTTAAGATTTCAAAATAACCTCGACGCACCGCCGGAGACGCAGAAATACAAACAATAAGCTGAGCACCCTTCAACCGAGGTAACCTAAACACTTCAGGAAAGAAAACATCATAACAAATCGTCAAACCAATGTTACCTATGCTGGTTTGGAACGCCGCCGGCTCATATCCCGGACGAAAATACCGTTTTTCTTCAAACACACTATGAGTGGGCAGATACATTTTTCGATATTTACCAATATATCCTTCTGGTCCCACAAACACAGCAGTGTTGTAGAGAGTGGCTTGGGTTTTCCCACTCAGCTCCGGCATCCCAAAAATGGCATACACGCCGGTCTTTTTGGATAATTCCTCGACTTTTTGAACTGAGGGTCCAGGGATTGGTTCAGCTTGCTCATAAACCTGATCATGAAGAATGTAGCCGGTCAGAGACATTTCAGGGAAAATCGCTAAATCTGCTCCCTGCTCCTTGGCTTTAAACATTAATTCTTCGAACTGGGCAAAGTTTGCTTCCTTGTTTTCTCGTTTACTGCTGATTTGGCAGAGGGCAAGCTTGATTTTAGATTTCATGATACTCTCTCTTTAGTAGGTGTGTCTTGGAAGCCTAAAATCATTTCCCACAGTTCGGAAACCAAGTTTAGGCGCAAGAGGCAATCTGCGTTTATGCTCGTTTGCCAGCCACCGGGTCTTAATCCTATCAACGACACCCTGTTCGATATCTAATTGTCCAGCGATTTCCTCCGGCTTCATAAATCGCTCCAACCCATAGAGGATCAGATCGAGAGTTTCATATTTAATTTCCAGCTCCGATTCCGCAAGCTGTTCAGGCCACAGAGCAGGCGTTGCGGGTTTCAGCGCTAGTTCTTTTGGGATTCCCAGATGCAGGGCTAACTTGCGCACCTGACTTTTGTAGAGATCACTATTTGGTGTAATGTCAGCGGCTACATCGCCCCACTTAGTAAAGTAACCCATCATGGTTTCAGATTTGTCTGAGGTGCCACAGACAATACGGTTTTGGCTGTTAGCGTAGTAGTAGAGAAAAATCATGCGGGTTCTGGCTTTGATGTTTCCTCTACAAAGACGGTTAGTATGGTCATAGGAAGGGATGCTATTGTAAATACCGTTTAGAGCTTCTGTTATATCACAGAGTTGTGTCTGCAGATGGAATTGATCAGCGATGGCATTTGCATCATCGAGATCTTTCTGTTTGTTGGTTTCTTTTTCTGGAAGCAAAAGCGCCAAGACGTTTTTGCCTCCCACAGCCAAGCTTGCCAACGCTGCTGCAGTTGCGCTGTCGATTCCACCGCTTAACCCCAAAACAATGCCTTCTGCCTCTGTATTTTCAACATATTCCTTGATGAAGCAACAGATCCTTTTCTGTACCTCCCCAAAATCCATCTCTAATATAGAAGGCGTTAACTTCACGATATCCACGTCCTATCCATGGTGAGTAGGCAAGTATTTAAGGACAGGCATAAATATTATCCTCCATCATCTGATAATAAAGAAGGATATTGTATGGGGCGAAGACGAAAAAAAGTTGTTCACATACCAAGAAGAAAATTACCGAAATTCTTCTCCTGCCCTATGTGCGGAAAAGAAACCGTGCGTGTAGAAATTTTCCGAGAAGAAGGCGGACGTGCTGTTGCCCAATGCAGTAGTTGTAGTCTCAAAGAAGAATTCACAATTAAAGCCCCACAGAGTGAGGTTGATGTCTACTGCATGTTAACAGATAGAATTTACGGTCCTACAAGAAAAACCTCCACAAGCTAGTAGGCGATTCTACAACAACAAAAGTAGCCATCCATTCTCTCTATCTCTTACCTTTTCTATTTCTATTTGTTTTCGAAACCAAAATAACTCTCAGTGTATACTTTGGCTGTGAGCTGACCGCTTGAACATAAGTAAAGGTTACCAAACATACATCCAAAACATGGAAGACGAACTCAAACGTCTCTACACCATAAGCGATAGCGCCCGATCTCTGGGATTAGATCCTGCACTTAAAACTGAATGCATTATAGCACAAGATATCGCGGATTTAGTTGAGGGTTTGGTTGGACCTAAAGGCGTCGCTATTAGTATTCGTGAACTCAGCAAGACTATGCCCCGAGAAGAAATCGCTTTCTATGCCGCTAAAGAAATCGCACAAGGTAAATTCGCCCTAACCGACGAGGAAAGGGCCCCTGAGAAACTTGCAGAGCAAGCCATCCGTACAGCATTGGCGATTTTTACTGAAGGCTTAACCGCTGCACCAATTCAAGGTATCGCACAGGTGAAGATTAAAAAGAACACCGACCAAACCCGCTATCTAGGTATCTACTTTGCCGGTCCTATCCGATCAGCCGGAGGCACCGATCAAGCTTTAACCCTTGTCGTTGGCGACTATGTAAGACAAGAACTGGGTTTAGATGTTTACAAACCAACCGAAGAAGAAATCTCTCGGTTCATAGAAGAACTCCGACTCTACGAACGCTCAGTCGGTCGTTTCCAATATCACATCCCAGACGAGGAACTTCGCAAAGCGCTCAATCTTGTTCCCGTTGAATGTACAGGTACCGAATCAGACCCCGTCGAAGTCTCCTCCTACCGCAACCTAGAACGAGTAGAAACCAATCGTGTCCGAGGAGGCGCCCTTCGAGTCATAAACGACGGTATCGTCGGTCGCGCATTAAAAGTCTATGTCATCATCGACAAACTCGGATTCTCAGGCTGGGAATGGCTCAAAAATTTCAAGAAAAAATCTGAGAAGAAATCTGGCGGTTTTATGGACGACGTGATTGCAGGTCGTCCCATCTTTGCATTCCCCTCAACACGCGGCGGCTTTAGACTCCGATATGGACGATCAAGAAACACGGGTCTTTCCGCTGTAGGCATCCATCCCGCAACCATGCTCGTTGTGGAAAGCTTTCTAGCAGCTGGTACCCAGATGCGTCTGGAACTTCCTGGCAAAGGCGGCGTTACTCTGCCCGTAGACAGTCTCGAAAAACCCGTGGTATTACTTAAAGATAACTCGGTAGTTAAGGTGTCGCTGGAAAACTATGAATCCACCGTTAAGGGTAAAATCCAAAAAATTCTCTTTTTAGGTGATATGCTCATCGATTTTGGGGACTTCCTCTACAGCAACAAGGCGCTTCCACCCTCGGGATACGTGGAAGAATGGTGGATAAAAGATCTCCAAAACGCCCTTACAAAATATGCCGGCGACTACACTAAAGCCGCCAAAGACTGCCAAGTCCCCGCCAGCCGTCTCGAAGAATTCATATGTGACCCCTTCAAAAACACGCCCACAACCAAAGAAGCCACCGCCCTCAGCCAAAACTTAGGCATCCCCCTCTCACCCAGTGCAACTTTCTTCTGGACAAGCCTCTCTACACCCCAAGAAGTAGAACCATTGCGCCAATGGCTCCTAACCTGCAAAGTTACCCTAACAGACGGCGCAGCCACAAAAATTATCGGTATAGCCAGTGACGAGGCTATTAAGACCCTCCGCAAAATTTTCGCCCCCCATAAAATCATCGACGACCAAATCATTATGACCGGCGAAGATGCCGCCGCAATGGCGTTTACTCTCGGCTATGGGACTCCTCGATTAACTGAACCCCTACAAGCAACCACAGTACTGGAACTACTAAGTGTGCTGTGTGGAGTTCAAGTTAAAGATAAAGCACCAACCTACGTGGGTGGTCGTATGGGCCGACCTGAGAAAGCAAAACACCGTGAAATGCGTCCCATGGTACATGTACTTTTCCCCGTAGGTTTAGCAGGCGGATCCCACAGAGACTTCTGTGAAGCCGCCAAAAAAAGTCCCGTTTTTGTCGAGATCGCCAAACGCAAATGTCCCACTTGTAAAACCTACACCATAAAAATAAAATGCGATATCTGCGAAACCTCAACGATTCCAGAAAAAGTTTGCCCTCGTTGCAGTCGTTCCCTCAAAGACAATTACTGTGGCACCTGCAGGGCAGATGCGGTGCTCTACCAACGTCAACCTCTTAACTTTAAAGAACTGCTATCAACTGCAAGTCGTAACCTTGGATGCACAACCCCTAAAATGTTGCGGGGTGTGAAGGGCTTAACCAATGCCGACAAGATGCCTGAAATCATTGAGAAAGGTATTCTGCGTGCAAAGCATGGCGTATCCACATATAAGGATGGTACAATACGCTTCGATGGCACCAATGCACCTCTCACCCATATCACACCTGCCGAAATCGGCGTTTCTATTGAAAAGATGCACCAAATGGGTTACCATGCCGACACCCACGGCTTACCCCTAACAAACCCCAACCAAGTCTGCGAACTAAAAATCCAAGACGTCGTTATTCCCTGGAGCGCCGGAAAATACTTGGTGCAGACCGCCAGCTTTATTGACGAACTCCTCATCCGCATCTACAAACTCCCCGCCTACTACAACGTCACAAAACCCGAAGACATGGTTGGGCACCTCATCTTTGGCTTAGCTCCTCACACATGTGCTTGTATCCTGGGCAGAGTCGTCGGCTACACAACCCGCAACTTAATATATGCTCACCCTGTCTGGCACTCCGCCAAGCGCCGAGACTGCGACGGCGACGAAGACGCCATCATGCTAGCCCTTGATACTCTGCTTAATTTTTCTCGTAACTTCTTGCCCGCACAAATAGGGGGTATCATGGACGCCCCTATTCTACTCATCCCCTTTGTAAACACAAAAGAGGTGCAACGACAAGCCCATGACTTCGATGTCAGCATAACCTATCCAATAGAATTCTACAAGCAAACCCTACTCAAAGGTGAAGCCCGCTTAGTCAGCTCGTTTATGGACGTCATCAGCCACCGACTGGGCACCGAGGGCCAGTTTGAAGGTTTCCAATTCACTATCCCCTGTACCGACATCAACCTTGGCAACGCCAACAGCAGCTACAAAGAATTCAAATCCATGACTGACAAACTCAACATGCAACTGGGGCTGGGCGAAAAAATAGACGCTGTTGACGCCAAACGGGTTGCCCTAAAAGTTCTCAACACACATCTGATGCGTGACATCGCCGGTAATATGCGCGCGTTTTCCACTCAGGGGTTCCGCTGTAAATCCTGCAACGCAAAATACCGCCGTTTACCCCTTAGCGGTAAGTGCACCCGATGCAGTGGAGCCCTTACCCTTACAGTCTATCGTGGCAACATCGAAAAATACCTCAAAGCCGCCCAACAGCTCGTTGACAAATACGGGTTGCCCAACTATTATACCCAACGCATGAACCTTATCAAAGAGGAAATTACTTTGATGTTTGATAACAAAAAACCCAAACAGGCTACGCTCTTTGACTTCAAATAGCTTAAAGCTTTTCAAGTATGGCTGTGCACTAATTAGTGGTGAGGTAAATAACGCAAACCTGGCATCCCAATGCTTACCTAAAAAGTATTCGAAATGTTCGCAGTGGTCTTTCTGCTCGAACCAAACTTTTGGTATTGCTTGATCGCGAGCCCTTTAGTACTGCTAAACTCGCTCAAACCTCTAAGTTACACTACAGTGTTGTGTTGTATCATCTTCGGCTTCTAAAATGCGATGGAACTGTCGAACGTAGAGGCAACCACCGCTATGTCTGGCTCTCAACGGGTCTGGGGCAGAGACGTCTTGGTTAAAATGTACACTGACAAGGTGACAAATAACATTTGGGGCATTTGTTTGGATACTTTGCCAATGCCGCCTTTTCAAGGTCTATACCCATAATGTTTGCCAGTGATGCCAACCAAGCAATGACATCAGCGAATTCTTTCTCGGTAGCTTCACGATCGTTGCCTTTGAGTTCTTCACCTAACTCCTGCACTTCATCTACCAGCCAGTTAAAGGTGCCATAAGTGCCACGCGCGCTGTCCCGATCGAAATAGAGACGTTTCATCATTTCTTGAAATTCGCTTATCTGCATAGGATTAACCTCGGCAAAGAGTTATTCTTAGGTGCGTTATAAAGTTAAACAGTTTTCCATATGTTTGGTTGATGCTTTTGTATACCAAAACATACAGTTAGAACTCCAAGAAATGGTGCAAGTTATAGACAAACGCGCAGAAATACTGATTATCGCTCAGTTATGCAGTATAGATAGGGGTATTGCTGAGGCAACAGACGTCATCTTCTGTATGTAACAGCGGCATGTTTGTCTAGATTTTTGGCATAAGCTTAATTAGTTTAAGCCTATATTAGGCATGTATTACAGTCTTAGGACGCGATGTTTAATGGGTATGAGAAAGCGAAAGAAAGAGGGCGGACCAATGCCTGCTGCAAGCGCCGGTTTGCTGAGGTTCTTTGAGGAAGAAACCGAAGGCATAAAAATTCGCCCCGAACTACTCGTTGCTTTAGCTATTTCGCTGATTGTTGTTTCGGTCTTAGCTAAGGTCTTCTTCTAAAAACAATTCTTTTTTGACAAATCTGCATTAGAACTTGTATGCATTCTTAAATATCGGTTTGATTTGTTGCTTTTGAGATCATTTATCCAGTGTTTGCCGATGTAATTCCGACAGTCGGTACGACTGAAAGATCAAAGCTGAAGTCTTATTAATTCTGCTTATATTATAGTTAAGTCAAAATTTACGCCGATAACAAAAAAACGGTGGCAAAAAAACGTATTTTTCACTAAAACAGCCATTCCCGATGAAATATCGAAAACGTAATATGACCCTTCTCACAACAGTAAACTGCCCGCCGAACCAGGGTTAAAAAAGGCAGTAAGGGTGGAAAAATGAAGCATTCAAAAAGCATAATTGTATTGGTCCTAGTCGGTGTGATATCAAGCTTACTTTTGGTCAGCGGTTATGTCTTTGTTTATGTCCCTGCTTCGAAAGATGGACCGTTAGAGCGCTCTCTTGAGAAATCTCAGATTCAAATTTTTTCACCTCAAGATAACGTTACCTACCAAGGATACAATGTTCCACTCAATATTACTGCAAATAATGCAACTGCAAAAATCATCTACAGTTTAAATGGAGATGAAAACAGCACTTACACCGAAGAACTGGCTGAAGAGTTTTACTGGACATTGGGGGTTAATAGCTTGACCGTTTATGCCTTTGATAGTGAAGGTAACATTGGCGATTGCAAAACCATAGCCTTCACTATAGACCTTTCTCCAAAAATAACTCAGCAAGAACTACAATCGATCATCAGTTACTTTACGTCTCAGGAATTATCAATTATAGCCCACGATGACCCTCCGAAGGATTGGCGAGATCTGGGAAGTTTCCTAAACGCAGGCTCTGTACAGTTAAAAACTAAAGAAGAACTTGTGGACTTTGCAAAAACACACGGCATAACGACCATCCATGAATTTATTAGTTCAAAACACGTCTCATTTTGCGCTAATTTACATAATAACTCAGCCTTACCCATAGTTTACCATATTTCCTTCACCCTCTCTTAATTTTTGTTTCCCAGCACCCCTTTGCCGGGGTATCTGAGGTTTTAGTGTTTTATTACAATTTTGCCGAGAATCAGGTGTAAGGTCTCTTTATTCCGATGGAGGTATCAAGTGATGTCCATGTTTATTGTGTCACGTTGTAACGACAGATTGTGATTATGATCTTCCTTTTTGAATGGCAAATTTTTGCTTAAGGATTTTTTAGCTGGGCCTGAACTCTTTTCTTGTTTTCTATCTGTTGGCTCTGGGTTGGGTAGGCGGCAGAATTTCTATCCTTTGAACTGAGTTTAGATTTAGATACAACTCGCCTCTTTCTTCACGGCTAGCTACCTGCGGGACAGGTTGGGCCATCGTGGACCGCAAAACGATTACTTCTGCATCGGAGAGCCAGATGCCTGAGAGAGGTGCTTGAGTAACCGCTACTAAGGTACCTTCAAAACCGTAGGAGGGATCGAGAATGACTCGGATTTTTTTGCCGACATTTCGCTCCAGCATATAGAAGATGGAGGGCGGCAACTCTTGCTCGGGCATAGATAAGACTTCAGGGAATACTATTGATAGCGATTATGGGATAAAACCGTATCTGTGCTTGGGTATGTTGGTTTGGCGGTTTTAAACGGCAAAAACCTGTTTACTCCCATTTAACTTTGCTATTTTTATGTTAAAATCTAACTTTAAATTTTTTTATGTTATAACATTAATGTCTTTAATGGCAACTTCAAACACTACTCATAGCATACTCTCAAGCCGTTACATGTTGTTGCGTGTAAAAACCTTTGGCGGCTTAAAAAACAGTCTCTCTACGAATGTTAATATAGATTAAGGGTTACCCGTATTTAGGAGTGGCGAAATAATGTTCAAAAGCGTTGGTTTAGTCTCCCGATATGACAAACCTCAGGCGCTAAAACTTTCTGATACGCTAGCCGAATATCTTGCTCAGAAGGGTTTAAAGGTTTACATAGACGATTCTCTTGCCGGCAGTATCACAAGCAAAGAACAGTTCATCCCCCTCGCCGATATGCAAACCGATTTTATAATCACCATCGGCGGCGATGGCACCATACTCCGAGCTGCCATAACCGCACCAAAACCCGAAACACCTCTTCTCACAATCAATATGGGCGTCCGAGGATTCTTAACTGAAATCGAACCCCAAGATGCTTTCACTGCAGTGGACCGCATCTTAAAAGGCGATTATCATATAGAAAAATCCACAAAGATGGCCGTATGCGCCGGCAAAGAAACCCTCCCTGACGCCCTAAACGACGTCGTAATCTCCACAGGAGAGCCCTCAAAGATTCTCTACGCGGAAATCTGCAAGAACGGCAAACCCCTTCTTAAATGCCAAGCTGACGGCCTAATCGTCAGCACACAAACCGGCTCCACCGGCTACTCGCTTTCCGCAGGCGGTCCAGTGCTAGACCCTGAGGTTGATGCATTTGTACTGACACCTATTTGCTCCTTAACGGTATTCCACTCACTAGTGTTCCCTGCAGATTCCATACTAACTTTCAACGTACTCAAAGAAAAGATGTTGCTTTTAATAGACGGCAACTACCGCAAGCAGATAAGCACCGATGAATTAACAGTAAAAGTGACAAAATCAAAGAACGTAACTTCCTTTATACGCTTTGAAACCAGCTTCTATGATCGGCTTCGCAATAGGTTATTCTTCAAGGGAACCGAATGACCCAACCCAGCAGCCCGATAAAAAAAATCACCGTGCTAGATACGTCTGCTTTTCTAGCAGGGTTTGATCCCTTCGCAATGAGCGGTGAACAGGTTACAGTTCCCAAGGTTGAAGCGGAAATTATGCGCAACAGCATGGTTAAACTGCGCTTCCAAACTGCCCTAGAAAGCGGCAAAGTCCAAGTTAAAGCGCCCAGACCACAGTATACCGCTGAGACAAAAGCCGCCGCTAGCAAAGCTGGAGACTATCCTAAACTCTCAGAGACCGATTTACAGCTTTTATCCCTGGCGTTTGAACTAAAACAGCAAGGTTTGATGCCACAGATAGTCACCGACGATTACTCCATCCAAAATGTCGCCAAACAGCTAAGCATAGAGTTTTCGGCCCTAGCCACCTTTGGTATAAAACGTCTCCTAGAATGGATCCGATACTGTCCCGCCTGTCATAAACAGTACCCGTCTGACAACAAATTCAAAGAATGTCAAATCTGCGGCACAGCCCTGAAAAGAAAACCTAAACGCCAACAAGCTAGAGCAACAGTACCAGAAGAATAAATAGCAAACCTTCCACACCAAAGATTACTGGGGCCGTTTTTTTTGCTTGTCCTATTGCCTTATCTACCAATGTCGTTATGGCCTCAAGTTGTTTCTCCCCAATAACTCTAACCTTCGGCACAACAAACTCAACACAACCTGCTTTGGCATCCTCCAAGTCAGCCACGGCTTTATCTGCCGCTTCTTTTATGTATCTGATGAGCACATCATGAGCGATAACTTCACCAACTGGATGGTATCCTTGACTGCCCGTAGATAGAGCGCTAACGGCATGGGTGTCAGTGGTGAAAACTTCACTTTGAGCAAAATCTCCCGAAGTCAAAGCGGCAAGGATTTTTTCCCGCAGATGCGGCACCATGTTATTTCCATCGATAATGATGTATGCCGTTTTTTGTTTCTCGACTTCGATCACGATGGCTGTTATGCCGCCTGTTCCCATACCTTGCTTTAGAGTAAACTCTTTGGGAAACACAGTAGCGGCACCAACTCTAAACGGTTTACGCAGTAGCTGAGTTGCCTGCTCAAGGCACTTCAATGCCACACGCTCCAGTTCCTCCACATGCTCATTGGTATCCACCACTACATCCAGGCAGTTATGGGCATTAACAACCATTGTATGCTTAAGCCCATACTTTTTTGCTTCCTCACTTACTAATCGCCCCAGTTCTTGCGGCAAATCCTCAGTGGTTTTGGGGGCAAGTGAAAAGGAGAGAAACACCATATCACCAAAGATCTGACAGGAAGCCGTAGCAACCCCATCGGTAACACGTACAAAGGGCGATGCAGAAGCAGATAATGCTGAGAACTTGGCGGAAGATAGCACCTCGTTGACTATCCGATGGTTTTGCGCTTGAGAGGCTAAATCGAGCTCATGTCCCAAAATGCCCAAAGGTGTACAGGCGGTACAACCAATTTCCTCTTCAAACCGGCTTTTGAGCATCGATGGCAACAGACTGCTACCGATGTTTTTGAAGGGTCCAGGATGCACTTGAGGAACAATGATAGCTGCTTGAGGCTTAGCGGCATCAAATTTGAGCAGTGTTATGTCTATATCAGCATTCTCACCCATAGCTTCCAGATGCTTCTCCAGGGGTGCGTTAAGATCAGTTGTCCAGTTAAGCAGAAACGCCTTAAACAGCGGCATAGCTGTCATACCCTGAGGTTTTCCTAAACGGTCTATGGTACCAAGAAACAGATACACTGCAACAAAACTGATCACAGGTGCCAAAATTATAAAGGGCAAAAACCGCACACTAAATCCGCTTGAGAGACCCACCCAAAAACCCAACAAAGCTATCATGCAGAGGACCGGTTGCAACAAAACCGCTATAACCTGTCGCCATACCCCACTCTCTGATGTTGCCATTATTACAAGTGAGCGTAACGTTAAGCTAGCGGCAAATCCTAACAACACAAACTTAGCCCACAATATACTGTCAAAAATCAAACCCAGCACAGTGCCCAACACCATAAAAACCAGCCAGATAAGCCAGCCAACTAACGACACCGCTGATGTCCTACGAAGGTTAAATATGAGATCATCTCTGAGGATAACCCTGCTGACAACCAAATCCGCAAACATTGTCCCCACAAAAAACAAAATGCCCAAAGCTAAACTGAAAAAGTTATCCAAAGTGTATGCAGTAAAACTAGCCCCGACAATACAGATAACCGAGACATAGAGAAGCGATTTCTTATATGAAGGCAGACTAAACAAAGATGAATAATGCTTCTTGGCGTTGCCCATTGAGCGGCTAAGAGAACTATCTGTCTCCATTTCTCGGTCGGCACTATGAAATCAAATAGCCCTATTAAAATTTAGCCTATCCGCCGGGTCTTGTTTTTTTACACTATCGTTTTGATTTTTTCACCAGCAATTTTGGTCCATGAATTCAATGGGTTAACATGTTGTTGGAAGAATTGGCAGTTATTTATAACAGGTTGTTAATGCATATGATTAATGTTTAAAGACTTGACTGCTTTTCTAAACCCCATACGATGCGGGCTCCTTTTCTGAGTTTTTTGTCTTCAAAGAAGCTCTAAAGTTCAAGTCTATGCTGAGTTACGCCAAAATTTTGACAAGACTAAACGATTAAGCATTAAATGTGTCGACAATACTTCCGAGCTACCTTAATCTATATATGGCGTTGTTGAGAATGCATTGTTAGAAAATTGGTGATTATATATGAGCAGACCAGTAGATGTCGGAGAATTACGCGTCGGCGGTTACATGATGATTGAGGGTGAACCCTGTCGTATTGTCGACATAGCCAAATCCAAACCCGGTAAACATGGCGCAGCCAAAGCTAGAATCGTTGCCATAGGCGTTTTTGATAATCAGAAGCGTCAGTTTGTTAAACCGGTTGATGCAACCGCAGAAATACCCATAATCGACAAACGTCCCGGCCAGATCTTCGCAGTTAACCCCACCGGCGTTCAAATTATGGACCTAGAATCCTACGAATATATCGATGCGCCATTCCCAGATGAGGAAGACCTTAAGGCCAAGCTGACTCCCGGCACAGAAATAGAATACTGGCAGGTTCTTGGTAAAGTTAAAATCGTACGGGCAAAATAAGCGCCCTGCACTTCTTTGTTAATTGTTCTTTTCTATTTTAGTTATTATCTAGTTCCACCATTTCCATCCTAGTTTGCTAAAACTCAAGTACATCGAAAGTAATATTATTCCCCAGCTAAGCGGCAGGCTAGCTATGAATAGAATCATGTTATCTTCAAACGGAATGTAGCTAGAGATTACCCAGACGCATAGAGTCGCTAGTCCAGCCAGCAACAACATGAATATGGATGCATGGATTAAACGTTCAGCGCCCAAATTTTCACCTGCCTGTTTGAAAGTGTTTGTTTGTATGAGGTTTTAAGATTTTCCATCAACATTTATGTTCTAGCTTGATGCCTTCACTGTGAAGCCAATGATGCATGAAGAGCCGTCTGAATTGTGAAGAATAGCTTAAATGGGGAAATTAAACTGAGGCTTCACTGAAACGGAAATAGGATGATAATTCAAATTTACCGGAATTGGTGTGTAATCTTTAATTAAAGGGGCAACAAAATGTAAGGCTGGAGACTCTGATGACACTAGACAAATTAAGTTCCTCACTCACTGGCGCCATAAAAAAACTGTTCAAAGCCGGCGTAGTGGACGAAGCAGCAGTGAAGGAATTGGTTCGCGACATCCAACGGGCACTGTTGCAATCTGACGTTAATGTACAATTGGTGCTCCAAATCAGTAAAAACATCGAGGAACGCGCCCTAAAAGAAAAGGTACCGCCGGGAGTTTCTAGACGTGAACACGTCATAAAGGTGGTCTACGAAGAGCTCACCCGTTTCATAGGCGACAAGCCTGTCCCGCTTAAAGTAGAACCAGGCAAAAAGAAAACTATCATGCTTGTGGGTATCCAAGGATCCGGTAAGACAACCCAGGCCTCAAAACTGGCGCGATACTTCCAAAAACGCGGATTAAAAGTCGGCTTAATTGCCGCAGATACTTTCCGTCCTGGCGCTTATGCCCAGCTCCAACAATTAGCCGCCCGAATTAACGTTCCTATTTATGGCGATGCTAAAGCCAAAGATCCTGTTAAGGTTGCTAAGGAAGGCTTCAAACAGTTCATGGACCGAGACTTGATCATAGTTGACACCGCAGGCCGCCATAAAGAGGAAAAAGACCTTATCAAAGAAATGAAAGATATCGAGAAGGGCATTAACCCTAACGAGATAATCATGGTTATCGATGGAACAATTGGTCAACAAGCCCTTGCACAAGCCAAGACTTTCCATGAAGCCACTCCCATTGGCGCTATTATAGTCACTAAACTCGACGGCTCCAGCCGAGGTGGTGGTGCGCTCTCTGCAGTTGCAGCTACAGGCGCCCCCATAAAATTCATCGGAACAGGCGAGAAAATAGAGGACCTTGAAGCCTTTGTGCCCTCCCGATTCGTCGGCAGACTCCTTGGCATGGGCGACCTCGAAACGCTCCTTGAAAAAGTTCATGACGCCGAAATTAAAGTGCCGCCCAAGAAAGCCAAGGAAATCCTAAGCGGCAACTTTACCCTAACCGACATGTATGAACAGTTCGCCGCAGTCAAAAACATGGGGCCATTTAGCAAAGTTATGAAAATGCTACCCGGTATGTCACAGCAAAACATTCCCGATGAGATGCTCAACAACGCCGAAGGCCGCCTTGACACTTGGCAAATAATCATCCAATCCATGACACCCGCAGAGAAAGAAAACCCCAAAATACTCAACAGTTCCCGTGCCAGACGTATCGCCCGAGGTTCAGGAACTACCGAAAAAGACGTCAAAGAACTCCTCAAACAGTACGTTATGATGCGTAAGATGCTAAAGATGTTTAAACGTAAAAAACGGTTGCCTTTCGGCTTGGGCGGCGGCAAAGGAATGCCTCCAATGGGTTACTAGTAGGTGCCGTCATGGACATTTTAGAAAAAAGCTATGACTTGCTTAGTAAATACCCCCTATGCGACCATTGCTTGGGCCGGCAGTTTGCCTCTTTGGGGTATAACATGGAAAACAACGTTCGCGGTGCTGTATTGAAAACCACCCTGACCATGCAGGCCAATGAATCAACTACCGCAGAAAAAAACATCGAAGGCATTAAATGCCTCAAAATTTTAGCCACCAACGGCTTCTCAGCAACTGCACAGCAAACACTCGAACATCTAAAGAAGCGTATTTCCAAACAACCCGATAAGTGCCATCTCTGTGAAGGCAAATTTGAATTAGTCAACAACCTAATTGAGAAAACCCAAACAAGCCTTCAAGACTACGAATTCACCACCTTTTTAGTAGGTATCGAGTTACCCACAGCAGTGGAGGAACGCGAGGATGAATTCAAAGCGGCCCAAAACATCCAGTACGGCGAGAGCATACGCCATGAATTTGGACGGGTGCTAGGCAAAGCCCTTGCTAAAGCCGCCGGTAAAGAAGCAGAATACCTAAAGCCCGATATTGTTGTTATAATCAACCCCTTTGAAGAAAAAATCCGACTCCAAATCAATCCTTTGTTTGTCGGGGGTAGATACCGTAAACTCGTTCGCACGATTCCCCAATCTGAGTGGCTCTGTTCCTGCAGAGGTAAAGGATGCGTCAAATGCAGTGGTACAGGTAAACTCTACCCCGAATCGGTTGAGGCTTATACGTCTAAGCCAGTGCTTGAAGCTGCAAAAGGTGAAGAATCCTTTTTTCATGCTTCTGGTCGAGAAGATATCGATGCTCGTATGCTGGGCACTGGCCGGCCCTTCATAGTGGAAATCTCCAAACCAAAGTTAAGGTCTGTGGATTTAAAACAGATTGAAGCCGCTATTAACGCTGGTGCGGTTGATAAGGTCGAGGTTTCTGAGTTGAATTTTGCCTCCAAAGATGATGTACGACATCTCAAGAGGGGTGAGAGTGCCCAGAAGGAGTATCGACTTCTGGCTGAATTCGAAAAAGATCTCGCTGATGAAAACTTGCGGTTAATAGAACAGAAGCTTTCAGGCACGTTAATTAGGCAACAGACTCCCCTGCGTGTTGTGCATCGTCGTGCCGACATTGTGCGAGAAAGGTACATATATAAGCTTGAAGTTAAGAAGGTGACGCTTAAGAGAGCTCTGCTCCTAATTCGTTGTCAGGGCGGGCTTTACGTAAAAGAATTGGTGTCTGGAGATGAAGGACGTACAGTACCCAACGTGTCGGCTTTGCTTGATAATCCAGCGAAGACGCTTAAGCTTGACGTTCTCAATGTAATAATGGAATAATAGGTGAAAATTGATGAGAGGTTCAAAAGGCTACTACTCGGGTACACGCAGTCTTCTGCGCAAACCCACTCGTGCCAAAGGCAAACCCCAAATCGGAAAACTGCTCCATCCATACGAAGCTGGCAACCAAGTCATTATAAAGATGAATTCCAGCGTCCAGAAAAGCATGCCCCATAAACGCTTTCACGGTAAAATCGGCCAAATCATAGAGAAACGGGGTAGAGCCTATGTGATCAGTGTTCCACAGGGCGAAGCTATCAAAACCATAATTGTCAGACCAGACCATCTAGAACCATATACCGGTCAGTGAGTGAAAGGATATGAGCAAGAGCGAAGTAAGCGAAAACCGTCTAACCCTGCCACAAGTTAAAAAACTACTGGAAACTATTGGTGAAGAAAACCTTGACCAATTCCAGCGCCGTACCTTTGACTATGTGAGCAAATTCTCAAAAACAGAACCGGAAAAAGCTGAAGATCTCTTGCAAAAACTCACCAAAGACTATGAAATCGACGAAGTCGAAGCGGTCCAAATCATAAACTGCATGCCCCAAACAGTCGATGAACTCCGTGTATTCTTGGCTGGCGGCAAAAAAATCATTGAGGCCCAAAAACTAAGTCAAATCAGCGAACTTTTAAACGAGAGCCGTCTGCTCAAGTAGTCATGTGACTAAAGTATTTTTAGGTAGACCCGAGAATACTCTATAGGTAGATGAGTTGGCAGTTATGGAAAAACGCTATGAAGAGAATGCTTACGTCTTAGACTTCCTATCCCATGGCAAACCCGGCTTTCGCCCCACCGGCAGAGCCGGTTACCGTGCAGGCGCACTTATTCAATGTATCGGTGAAGAATTTTTCACTGTCTTAGAAGCACTGGTCAAAGAAAGTCTACTGCTTAAGCCCGGGGACCGTGTTTATGTGGGCAAAAACAGCCGTGAAGAAGTCACCTACATCATCGGCCGTATCGGCTATGAAGAGTTGACCGCGGCGGCAAGAGCAGAACTTCCAATCGTAATAACCAAAGTGGTGCAGAACCGCGAACAATGGTTTGTCAACTTCTTCAATACTGCACGTGCCATAACTCCCCGAATGCATGCCTTAGAACTGGTTCCGGGTATAGGAAAAAAATACATGTGGCAAGTTATAAACGAACGCCAGCGTAAACCCTTTGAGAGCTTTGAAGATCTGCAAAAACGCACAGAGTTGCCTAACCCTGTCAAGCTGATTACCAAACGTGTCCTTGAAGAACTCGAGGGTGACAGCAAGTACCGGCTGTTCACACGGACACAGTAGGATAAACAATGAGCCAAGAGCAAATCCAACATCTGCTTTTAGCACATCACCTCACTCCAAACAAACTTCTGGGTCAAAACTTCATGGTTGACCCTGACCTCTATCCCAAACTCTGCCAATACAGCACTCTAAATGGTTCAGATGTAGTTTTGGACGTAGGTGCCGGCTTTGGATTTCTCACCCGTTTCCTCTCTGATAAATGCCGTGCAGTGGTGGCTGTGGAGAAAGACCCCCAGATTGCCCAGGTGTTGCGCAAAAACCTCAAAGATATAGAAAACGTATCTATTGTGGAGGGTGATGTTTTAAAGATACCTCTACCCGAGTTCAACAAAGTTATTGCCATACCTCCATACTACTTATCCTCCCAGCTGGTTATGCGCCTACTAGAACAAAGAGTCGACTGTATTGTGATGATTGTACAGAAAGAATTCGCAGAGCGCCTCACCGCAACAGTTGGCAGTGAAGAATACAGCTGGTTAACAGTTACCGCCCATCAGCAGGCGCAAGCCATCCTTTTGGACACAGTACCAAAAGACAAGTTTTATCCACCCCCTGAAGTGGACTCCATTATTCTCTGTCTCAAACCTTGGACTGAAAAACCCTTTGAAGTAAAAGACCACACCCTCTTTGTGCAGTTAACCAAATGGTTGTTTAGTGAACGTAACAAAAAATTCTCCAAAGCCATTACACCTTTCCTACGGAACCGCCTAAAACTCAGTAAACCAGACGCAGAAAAACTAGCCAAAACCTTACCCTTTTCGGAACGTCGCCCACGGGAACTGACACCCCAAGACTTTGGAGCAATCGCCGATGCATTACCAAACTAAACGCCTAAGCTTCAGCGGGTTTTACTTTGACATTTACGAAGACGTATATGAGCCGGCTGAGGATTCATCCCTATTTGTCGAAAATCTCCCAATAGTCCCAGATATGCATGTTTTGGATCTGGGGACTGGTTGTGGGATCCTTGCAGTGCTGGCAGCAAAAAAAGGCGGCGAGGTGATTGCAGTAGACCTAAATCCTTTTGCCATTCGATGTGCCAAACAAAACGCATATCTAAATGACATGCGTGATCGGATCACTTTTCTGCGCGGTGACCTGTTTGGTGCTCTGCAACACAGTGTTCGCTTTGATTTAGTCTTGTTCAATGCGCCCTATCTGCCGTCTGAGCCAGATGAAGAAGCGACATGGATTGGACGATCTTGGGCAGGTGGTGCAGACGGTCGGGTGGTAGTTGACCGCTTCATCACAGAGGTTTCTGCTTACCTTAAGCCAGCTGGTAAAGCTCTTTTGATGCAGTCCACACTCACAGGTCTCGAAAAAACACTTAGCGGATTTAACCAGCAGGGACTCAGTGCATGCGTGGTGGCTGAGCGTAGTTTGCCGTTTTTTGAAACCATCACGCTCATAGAAGCTAAACGCTTGATTGTGTCTAAATAAATCATAAACGCTTTAAGGAGGGAATGCTATTTCATTATCGGTGGGAAGAAGAAGTGACTATCTGGCTCTATGTTAAAACGACCGATGACCCTAAAATCGTTGGCAATGTTGTCTGTACATTCAACTCCACAGACGGTGAACACCCCGGAGACAAGTACACTTGGGTTATGCAGGAGGTCAAATCTGAACCAAACTATTGGGAAATCAAAGGCAAATATGCCGCCCTACAAAACCTCACAGAAATCGCAGTTATCTATCGTATCGGTGATGCTGTTGTTTTCTCAGAAATCGAGGATGACTTAGCTCCAGATTTCCTCGATCCCCTCATATCCAAATACGGCTTTGACAATGTTAAATGGATCGTTGTTTGTTCAGCCCAAAAATAGCCCCCAAACAAACAGAGTACCAGTACATACTAGACCTCCTCGGGATTTAGTTCCTGTTTTCAAAGTTAATTATGCCGCAAATTAGTGCCATTCGTAGTCCAAACCGTTTTCTACGATTACGATACCTATTAGCCACAATCTTAAACACCTTAA
>Ga0123355_10000310_pt1 | contig 62767 bp, 65 predicted proteins | sample TergutEmb28metaG_3_FD_89872 | JGI IMG/M metagenome (GOLD analysis project Ga0123355, IMG submission 89872) | Embiratermes neotenicus P1 segment gut microbial communities from Petit-Saut dam, French Guiana - Emb289 P1 | ecosystem: Host-associated > Arthropoda: Insects > Digestive system > Gut ...
AATGGAGCGTGTTAATGAGCGGATTTTGCGGCTTTACAGGCAACAAATATAATGATGAGGCAAATACCATACTGGGGCGTATGAATGATAAAATAGCCCACCGTGGGCCGGATGGAGAAGGGTATTTTGTTACAGATGAAATATCACTGGCTTACAGGTGGCTGGCTTTGTCCGGCGAAGGTCAAAACCAACCTGCATCCACGCCGGATGGTGCGTATACCGTTGTACTTAACGGCACCATATATAATTTTGAACAATTGCGCGGTGATGCCGGTTGCGAGGCGGAACTTCTGCTTAACTTATACCGTCAACATGGCGCAGATATGTTGCCCATGTTGCGTGGCCCCTTTGCTTTTGTGATATACGACCGGGATAAGGGCGAGATTTTTGCCGCACGGGATTGTTTTGGTATAAAGCCTTTTTATTACGGCATATTTGACGGCCAGTTGCTGTTTGCATCCGAGATAAAGGCCATGATGGAGCATCCCGTATTTGTTAAAGAACTTAATCGGGAAGCCCTGTCGGCATATTTGTCTTTTCAGTATTCTGTACTGCCGGAGACATTTTTTAAGGGGGTATACAGGCTGCCCCCGGCTTATTTTATGCGGTATTGTGATGGAGAAATCACATTACAACGCTGGTGGCAGGCGGACTTTGCGCCGGAGAAAATGCCACTGGCGGAAGTTGTTAACAAAATAGACGATGTGGTGGGCGAGACCATAGCGACCCATCATATGGGCGATGTAGAAATAGGCACATTTCTGTCCAGCGGGGTGGATAGCAGCCTTATGGCCGCCCGCTTTAATGGCAAAAAAAGCTTTACCGTGGGCTTTAATTATGAAGATTGCAACGAAATTGAGTATGCCCGCAATTTGTCGGCGGATGTGGGGCTTGACCACCACGCCAAGGCTATCACCGACGAAGAATATTGGGCCGAACTGCCTAAAATTCAATATCATATGGACGAACCCCTGGCAGACCCGGCGGCGGCGGCGTTGTATTTTGTCAGCCGTGAAGCCGCCCGCCATGTAAAGGTGGCCTTTAGCGGCGAAGGGGTGGACGAGCTGTTTGGTGGATATAATATTTATCGTGAGCCGCTGTCATTGCGGCCCATAACTATATTGCCCCGCTTTGTGCGCCGTAGGCTGGCGGCTTTGGCGGCCAAAATGCCTAATTTTAAGGGGCGCAACTTTTTTATACGTGCCGGCATGGATGTGGAAGAGCGGTTTATTGGCAATGCCAAGGTGTTTAGCGAAGCCCAACGGGCAAAAATACTGGTGGATGGTGATGTGGGGCCGAAAAATATGGACATAACCAAACCATATTATGCCCAGGTTAGCCATTGTGATGATGTTACCAAAATGCAATTTTTGGATATGCATTTGTGGGCAACGGGAGATATACTGCTTAAAGCTGACAGGATGACTATGGCCCATTCCTTGGAGGTGCGGTCGCCATACCTGGACATAGAGGTTTTTGCCCTGGCGCGCACATTACCTGTAAAATACCGCATTGCAAAAAAGACCACAAAGTATGCATTTAGGCTGGCTGCGGCTAGGTATTTAAAGCCACAATGGGCCACAAAGCGCAAGCTGGGTTTTCCTGTGCCTGTGCGGGCGTGGCTGCGGCAGGATGAATATTATGACATTGTAAAAGCGGCCTTTAACGGCCCAACGGCGGCACGGTTTTTTAGGATAGATGAGCTAATGGCCCTGCTGGACGCCCATAAAGAGGGCAAAGCGGATAATGGCCGCAAAGTGTGGGTGGTGTATATGTTTTTGGTGTGGTATGGGCAATATTTTGGGGAATAATGCGATTCGGGCGGCAGGATGCCGCCCCTACACATGCTTTTAGGGGTGGATTCTATATCCGCCCGCGTGTAAACCAAGGGGGTGATTTACTTGGCGGATGTTTTTGAAAATTTTATAACGCAACACGAAAAATTAATATATAATATTGCATGGCGTATAATGGGCAATACCGAGGACGCCAAGGATATCTCCCAGGAGGTTATCATCAAGATATACCGCAACTTTGACACCGGTCTGCGGGCAGAACACGCCAAGGCGTGGGTGGCGCGTATTACCCACAACGCCTGTATGGACGAATTGCGGCGGCGTAAAGGCAAGATCACAGAAAGCCTGGATGTGCCCCTGGATGACGATGGCCCCCAGCGGCAGTTTAGCGACCCATCAGACGGCCCGGAAGCATTGCTTTTGCGCAAAGAGTTGTCGGGGATGATAGGGGATGGCCTGGCCAAACTTTCTGAAGAACACCGTGCCCTTGTTGTGCTGCGGGATGTGCAGGGCATGACATATGAAGAAATTGCGGAGATAGCGGAAATACCCATCGGCACGGTAAAGTCCCGCATATCTCGTGGGCGCGGCCAACTTAAAAAGATTCTGATAGGAATGATGGAACAAAAATAAGCCATGGGGCGTTTTCTACATACAAGGTGGTGAGAAAGATGATGCAGGACAGGGCGCAAATGTTGTCGCTATATATTGACGGAGCTTTAAATGACCAAGAAATGCAGGTTTTTGAGGCTTGGCTTGCTGACGACCCAAACCTGCGACAAGAATTGGAAAATATGCAAATGATGCTGGCAGAATTAGCGGAGCTACCACAGATAGATATGCCATCGGACGTGCGACGGAACGCTATGGCAAAAATACAACAAGAACGGCAGGAAAAGCGGCGCAAAATGCCGAAAATATGGCATTTTGGTGGCTTGGCCGCCGCCGCGGCTGTTGTTGCCATACTTGTTTTTGGTACGGATTTTTGGCCTGATTACGCCAGTATTACATCTGTTGTCGATGAAGCTGAGGAAAGAGCAAATTTTCGTATGCCCCATGTTCCCGGAGCGACCGGTGTTGTTCCAAATGCTGCGTTTACTGCGGAACTGTCTGAATCTGCAATGGATTTTGAAGTTGTCGATTCGGATTTGTCTCTTCAAGCCAGAAGTTACGGCTGGAACATGCATGACATGGATATGGAAATGGCAATGAGTGCAACACCCGTTGCCGTTGGCCAGACTTTGGAAGAAATATTTGATGATATGGCACGGCGGCAGGTCTACACGGGTGCGCTCAACAACTTTACCTCCACAACGGCCTATCCCCGGCACTTGCCCACGGATAATATAATTTTTCACACGCCGGAGCGTTTTGCAATAAGCTTTGATATCAGAATTGCTGTGGAGGATGTAAATACGTCCCAAGTGATGGTGGAAGAATTGCCCGGACAAATACGTGATGCCTATGTGATATTTGAAGATAGCGATAGCGGCAGAATATTTGAAAATTCCATGGCCTTTGATTTTGAGGAGCTGGAGCAAACCTTTATTTCCTTGTATGGGTTGGGCATTGTGGAAGAATATCGCCTTAATGTGACGGACACGTGGGCCAGCGGTAATGACTGGGAAACAGATGGGGTGGTTAATGTAACCCTGGTGGAAAGCCGCCCTTAGCGCGGTTAGCGAAGCATGTAAAAATTTTGTAAATTGTATTGTATATTTTGGCATTAGGTGGTATAATAGGCTGGACTGGATTCTTTTACGCCCGCTTTTGCTTGCGTCGGCCTGTTTTGGGTTGCGCGGTTTTGTGGCGTAAAGGGCCATACAAATGAATTTAACAGAATGGATGTGTAGTAATGGCGAAAAAACCGAGGGCAAACAACCAAAACAACACCATGCGCAGTGTGATAATAATTTTTTCTGCGTTTGTGCTAATTGCCAGCGCCCTGCTTATTTGGAACAACCGCAGCCTTAGCTTTGCGGGAACCATAGACGGTGAGCGCGTGCCCATGCCCTATTTTAATTTCATGTGGAACAACTGGATGGAACGTATGATGTGGGAATTTCAAATGCCCAATGACGAAGAAAGCCGCGACCTGGCCAACATGATGGCATGGGATGACCTGGTGGATCAAACACTGGTGGTTAACCAAGCGGCAGAGCGGGGCATTAGCCTGACGGACGAAGACAGAGCCCGAGCCGCCGAAATTGCAGAAAATATGAGGGCTGCGCAAACCTTTGACGATGGCTTTGGCAATACATTTGACGGCATACGAGAAATGGGCTTTACCAATGCCTCCTTCAGACGGTTTACAGAGCGCATGGTGCTGCATGATTTGGTCTACACCGATGTGACGGCGGTTATACAACCAAGCGAAGAAGAACTGGCCCAGGCCCTTGCGGATTATATGACGGAGCATTTCCTTGATTTCCGCAGCGTGTTTATACATTTAATTGAGGTTCAAACCCAAGAGCAAGCCCAGGGATTTTTTGCCCAAGTTGCAACAGGGGCGGACTTTGCAGAGATTATGCGGGAGTACTCTTTGGCATACAACCCGGAATTGCTATCTGTTGATGAGGATGGAGAACTTATTGAGGCCGTACACATACATGCCACCAACCTGGCGCATTCCCCAGAGCATTTGGAGATGGCCCATGCAATGGAAGTTGGCTCCATTTCTGATATCATCGAGCTTATAAACGGCCACTTTGCTTTCTTTGAGGTTGTTAACATCGAAGATACACTGCCCGAGGACATTGAAGACGATTTTAACGAATTCCATATAGAAAACCTACGCAACGAATATTTCCGCAACAGCATCGTAATTTGGCGCGAACACGCGGAAATATCCCAAAACAGACGCCTTTTTAACTAAACATTAATAACTTACAAGAGCGGGAGCCTAACGGGCCCGCTCTTTTTTGGCGCGAATTGTATGTTGCCAACGGATGTGCCGGACGGCCATGCTCATAAAATACGTGGATGGACTGTTCTGCAAAATTTTTTGCTTGACTTATGCTTAGTGCCGTGGTAGAATGTTTTTTGTTGCTGATATAGCTCAGTAGGTAGAGCGCTTCCTTGGTAAGGAAGAGGTTCCCGGGTTCGAATCCCGGTATCAGCTTTGTTCTACCCCAAAGTCATTTGGGGTTATTTTGGTATAAAGAGGTGCGATACTATGGCAAAAGACGGCGTAGATATGGATTATATTGAAAAGGCCAGGCATTCTTTGGCCCATGTGTTGGCTCGGGCGGTGTGCGAGCTTTTCGAGGACGTAAAGCTGGGTATTGGCCCGGCCATTGACAATGGGTTTTATTATGATTTTGACCTGCCACATGTCATTAAAGAAGAAGATTTTCCTAAAATAGAGCAGCGGATGATGGAGATTATTGCTGCCGATGAAGCTTTTGCGGGACGTACTTTGGATAAGCCCGAGGAAATTTTTGCTACCGACCCATATAAAATGGAACTTATTGGAGAGTTTCGCCAGCGGGGCGACGAAATTACCGCATACGACCTGGGTGGTTTTTGTGACCTTTGTGCCGGCCCCCATGTGGAAAGCACGCGTATGCTGCGCAGCTGGGGTTTTACCATTGCATCCGTGGCGGGAGCATATTGGCGGGGCAGTTCTGACCGGCCAATGTTGCAGCGCATATATGTGTATGCTTTTCCGTCGCGGCAGGAACTGAAGAAATACCAGCAATTTTTAGAGGAAGCCAAGAAGCGCGACCATAGAAAACTTGGGCGCGAACTGGATTTGTTTGATGTGTTTGAGGAAGGCCCCGGTTTCCCATTTTATTTCCCCAAAGGCATGGTGCTTAGAAATGTGCTGGAGGATTTTTGGCGCAAGCGACATACGGAAAGCGGGTATCAGGAAATTAGAACCCCAATTATCTTAAACCGCGATTTGTGGCATCGTTCCGGCCATTGGGATCACTACAAAGACAATATGTACACCACGCAGATAGATGAGGCTGATTTTGCTGTCAAACCCATGAATTGCCCCGGGGCTATGCTTGTTTTTAAGCGCAAGTTGCATTCATATAGGGATTTACCCCAAAGGTTGGGAGAGCTTGGGCTGGTGCACAGGCATGAATTATCCGGCGCTCTTCACGGTCTTATGCGTGTGCGCAATTTTACCCAAGACGACGCACATATCTTTATGACGCCTGAGCAGGTTAAAGACGAAATAGAGGCCGTTATCAATTTGGTTGGCAGTTTTTATACCACATTTGGGCTGGAATATAAGCTGGAGTTGTCTACGAGACCGGAAGATTCCATGGGAACTGATGAGCAATGGAATACGGCCATAGCTGCCCTAAAAGAAGTGCTGGACAAAAGCGGCAAAGAATATGTTATAAACGAGGGTGACGGGGCTTTTTATGGGCCTAAAATTGATTTTCATATTACCGACTGCATTGGCAGAACATGGCAGTGCGCCACTATACAGCTTGACTTTCAAATGCCGGAGCGTTTTAATCTTTCCTACATTGGCGCCGACAACGAAAAACATCGCCCTGTTATGATCCATCACGTGGTGTTTGGCTCTTTGGAGCGGTTTATGGCTGTAATAACCGAGCATTTTGCCGGCAAATTCCCCTTCTGGCTGGCCCCTGTGCAGATAGGTGTGGTGCCTGTGCATACTGACCACGAAGGATATGCCCAACAAATTACCGCCCAGTTGCGCGAAGCAGGATATAGGGTAAACATAGACACATCCGACGGCACCATGGGCAATAAAATAAAATCCTTCCGCCACGAGATGCTGCCGTATATTGTTATTTTGGGCGAAAAAGAAATGGAGAGCGGCACAATATCCCTGCGTACTCGCAGCGGTGTGCAAATAAACGGCATTGGGCTGGACGGCTTTATGGCTATGTGCAGCAAAATGGAAAGGGAGTACGCACAGGAGCTAATTGAGGAAATTTAGACTTACTAAACCTAAAAAATAGAACAAAAAAAACACGGCCAGCCCTATTGGGTTGGCCGTGTTTAGGCTTGTTATCCGATTATTTCATGGGTTATAAATTCATTGGTAAAGGCATTGAAAAGATAATTAAAAGGCACACCCAGGCCCAAATCCAAGGTAAAGACATATGCGGGCACGCCTGTGCTGTTTTCACCATCGCCTATAAGGAAGTAAGCCAGGCGCATGTCTGTTAGTCTGATATGGCCTTCCACACCTGTGCGGTGAAGGTGGTTAAGCAATGCCAGCAGTGCTTCGTCTCCGGAGAAAATGCTGTGGGTTTCGCCTGTAAAGCCGTGATGGTAAGTGCGGGAATAAAAGACACTTGTTATGCCGTCGTATGTAACCCGCACCCTTATGTGGTCGTTGTACAGCATATAGCCACGATATACGGTAAAGAGGCTGATTATCCAGTTGTTAAGGGGGTCTACTTCGATGGAAAACCGCTCCATATCCGGCGGCATACCCAGCATCTGCTCTATAAACTCTCTGGCCAGTTGCTCTGCCGTGGCCCCGCCGGGTGATGCGGCAAAGGCTTCGTTGGTAAAACCACCGGGCATGTAGAATGTAATTGCGTTGTTTAGGTCAGAATGTATCATATATTTGTTAGGTATGCTGTATATCATGTCATGGCCATCTATTTCCACATCGGGCTCTTGGTCGCGGCCAAAAAATCTAATAGCCAGCTCTTCACGGTCGTGGGTATAATGGCCCATGGCCAGTTGGCGCATGGGTCTAAAGTCTCGCACCATATAGCGGGCATCAAAATGTATGTCGTTTTGGGCCAGCAGGCTGATGATGGCTGTTTCCTGGGCACCGGAGAGGGTGTATCTGCTTTCTTGCACATAAATAAGAACTGCCATAACCAGGGTTATTACACCCAACATTACAATTAATATATTTTTTACCCGTTCTGTGTTCATTGGATGTCCTCCACGAAAACAAGCATAAGTCGCCTGTATAGGGTGACGGTGTTGTTTGTTACCTGTATCTCTATGGCGTGGGTCAGGGGATAAAATTCCCGACCTAAATCTACAGGCATATTGTTTGCTACATAGTCAAAATAAAAAGTCCATCGTCCGCTGGGGACGTCATAATAATATCCAACGAAGGTTATGTCGTTCATGTTTGTGCCTAGGGCTTCCAGTGCGTCTTCGTTACGGTTTTTCATATCCAAGGCCGCCAAAAAAGATGTGGTAAAATTGGCAACACCTGTGCCTCGCCCCGGTTGGGTTCTATAATCCAATATATTATTGTGATAAAAACGCACCACGCGTGGGCCATGCCTGTAAGTGAAAACATCATTAACAGGCGAGGCTATTATGGCATTGGGGTCGGGGAAGAAAAAGCGGACAAAGGGCTCCACAGTGGCCAGACGCAATTCGCCTATGGGGCTGGTGTGTGTGTGGGCTGTGGTTTCGGTCCAAACGGGCAAAAGCTCGGCACCTTCCATCCTGTGCGTTGGTATAAAGCCGTATATGTCAATTTCCTCAAAAAAACCGGCTAGGCTTGCCCGCACATCGCTGTCTTGGGTGGCAAAGGCGTGAAAACTGCCGTCGGCATGGCTGATAAAGTAAAAAAGGGCACCATCTATTGCCGGGGCAATTACCAGGGCTTCAAAGCTACCAAAAACCCCGGACAAAAAGCCCTGGCGTTGGCCAAAATGTTCCCTAAAAAAACTTGTGGGCATGGAGAAATTATATTGTACAAAAATACTGGGGCGGCCAAAAATCTCGGCCCATGCATCATCGTCAAGCACGCCGCTGTACCTGTGGCTGCCATCACTTATCAATGCGGTAATTGCTTCTTCGGCCAGATGCCAGGAGGTTTCTTCGCTGATATTCCCCAGTGTTATATGGTGCATAATACCATCCGGGCTTATGCCAATGCTGGCAGATGTTATCATGTGTCGCGCGCGTGGCTGACCCACTGGGCTGACCGCCGCGGCCACGGGCGCAGGGAAGAGGCCCTGTATGTCGGTGCCGCCAAACCACAGCCGCACCGTAAGAAAGGCGCAGGCAACCGCCAAAAGGCATATGGCAATGTTTTTTATTACGGATTTTTTCATATGTATCACCACCCCCATTATACAGGGGTGCGGCGGTTATTTCCATTACATTATGTTTACAATTATGGCCTGGTGTGTATTGCACTACCGTAATACCAACATACCCCGCTCTAAATCAACAAAAAAATCCGCGCCGGACACGCTGTTAACGTCCGCTATAGAAAAAAACACATCACCATCTATACTAACCTCTTTACCATGCAGCATGTCCATGTAGGGAAAACGGGCGTCATATATCAAGGCTTTTTCTGGGATATAAAAATACGCCCCGCGTATCATGGCTCTAAAAGGCGAACGGATGGTCTTTGCGGCCATACGGTTGCCCTGGTGCAGGCTTACAAAATCAATAAAATGTTGGTTGGTCACGGCGGCTGCATACGCCGTGCGGATAATTTCTATGCTGTTGATGCCGTATTTGTTGCCGCTGCCGCCTGGGTCGCTGTAATTGCGGTATATCACGGCCTTTATGCGGGGATATTCTGTCAGTTGCCCGTAAATATCCGTAATTTTATCGGCGGCGGCTCGGGTGAAATATGTGTTGCTTAGGGTGGTATGGTGAGAAACCGCCGTACCCAGCATCAATGGTGCCTCTTGTTGAAAAGCATAGTGAAAAAAGTTAATATAGGTAAAAGGATCGCCAAAAGTGCCGTCTGTGCTTATATTGTTGTATACCGTCATTTTTATCCAGTCCACGGCTTCTGCGCCGGGATAAAAACGAGTGGACGCGCCCATATTTTCGGCATCAAAACCCCACACCAGTGCCGTATTTGGGGCGTGTTGGGCAAATATATCCCGTGCTGCCCTAAAAAACGGAATATATTCCGCCGGACTAAAGCCATGATTGCCCGCAATTGGATACAATTGAACAAAAACAGGCACATTAAAGCGGCCGGCGCTTGCGGCAAAATCCGCCAGCAGTTCCAGGTCATAAATATACCCGTCTTCCGGCGGCAAAAGTGTGATAAAAGGTGATTTTTGGGCGGCAATGGCCTCCAGCACCCACAGCAAGGGATAATCATCCCCCAGGGTGGTTGTATAGGCAAATATGGCGTGGTTTACGCCGACTTCGCGCTCAAATTCCCTAATGCCGCTGATGGTGCGGTCTCTGGCCACATATACTCCAAGCAGTGCCCCGCTGGCGGGCTCGTGTCGGGCCAGCCGGTGGTTTTCAATTTCGATTTTAAGGCGCAGGGGGGTTGCTTCATTACTCTGCGCATGAGCGTTCCGGTGGGCTGTGTCGTTTTGAAACACCAAGGGTACATATATGGCCGGACTTTGTGTGCCGCTACATGATGATAACACCAACAACACAAAAAGGGCCGAGAAAATGACTGTAAGCCGAAGCATACATCCTCCTTCTCCCCCCTATTATGGGCGGCAGAATGCCGCCCCTACATGGACTCCAAATACGTATTTATCGCGTCAAGGTAGAGAAGAAAGCCCCCTCGGCACTCTACCAGATATTTTTTATCAAAATCTTCATAAGGTATAGACTTACGCCCGCCACCCTGCGCTGTGTCCCAAAACTCTTTTAACCGTATAAAGGGCATGAAAAAATATTGGTCATACAACAAAAAATGCACCAACACAAAGGCCACGCCTTTTTGCCGGGTAAAATCCTCCATAAATTCTATCTGATGGCGGTGCATATTGCCCACGGGCAGGTTTTTTAGCTTGGTTTCTTTGGCGTCAAAACATATTGGTATGCCCTGCACCGCGCCAATATAATCCACCGTGCTTTTTTTTTCAAAATACGCCAGGGTTATGTGGCGGCTTTCTTTATCAATGGCTACGGGGGTAATGGGCGTGGCAACTTTGTGGACAATGGCCAAAGAATTGGCGCGATACCGCTCGTTGGTTAGGTTTATCATTTCTTCAAAAGTGGAGCCCCTAAGGCCCCTGTTGGCAAAGCTCATTTCTATTCTCTCCCCATTTTGTCCAAATCATACCATATTTTCATATCATTTGGCATTGGCGCAATAAAATTCTTGCCGGACAAATACCCCAAAACCCCGGCAATCTGCCCAAACGCCACCTCATGGGCGTGTAGCATTTGCCGTGGGGCCTTTTTGCCGCCATATTTTGCGTCCCCAACAATGGGGTGGCCAATGCTGGCCAAGTGCGCCCTAATTTGGTGGCTGCGCCCTGTTTGCAGGTCTATTTTAAGCGTTGTTATGTCCTTTGCGGCATTATAATGTATGGGAAAAACCAGGGTGACGGCTTCTGTGCCTTCTAATGTTCCACGTGGAACAATTTTCGCTAAATTTTTCGCCTCGTCTTTAGTGTGTGTGCCCTCAAGCCGCATTTTGCCAGTAATTTGCCCATGAACAGCCGCCAAATAATATTTGCCAATGGCCCTGTCGTGGATAAGTTTAGACAAAACCTGGGCCGCCGCCAGATTTTTTGCGCACAGCACAATGCCCGTGGTGTTGCGGTCCAGACGGTTTACACACACAGGAGCGAACGTGCTATTGGAAAAATGATGGCGCAAACGACCTGTAAGGGAATCGGCCATTGCTGCATCAGGTTGTGTCAGCAAATTGGCCGTTTTGTTTATGATTATGATATTTTCGTCCTCGTAAACAATATCCAGTGGGCCTGGTGCGGCTTGTGGTGCGGCTTTGGTGAATTTCTCCACAGTGTCATCGGCCAAATAAAGCCTGACCACATCACCGGCAGCAATTATCTGCCCGCCGTCTGACCGCTTGTTGTTTACCACAATGTTCTTTTTACGCAACATTTTGTGGATAAATGCTTTGGGGGCCGCGCCCAGGTGTCGGGCCAAAAATTTATCCAGCCGCTGGCCGGCTATTTCCGGGGTTATGATGATTTCTTTCATGACGTATATCCTCAATTGCGGGCGGCAGAATGCCGCCCCTACTTTTGTCCGGCGGCCCACAACAAATACGCATTAATGAACATATCCAAATTGCCGTCCATCACTGCCTGAATGTTGCCCATTTCGGCATTAGTGCGATGGTCTTTCACCATATTATAGGGGTGAAAGACATAGGAGCGTATCTGGCTGGACCAGCCTATCTCCTTAACCTCGCCCCGCACGCCGGACAGCAACTGGGTTTTCTCTGCGTTTTTAATTTCCAGCAGCTTTGCCCGCAGCATTTTCATGGCTACGTCTTTGTTTTTGTGCTGGCTGCGTTCGTTTTGGCATTGCACAATGGTGTTGGTGGGTATGTGGGTAATGCGTATGGCGGAATCTGTGGTGTTTACATGTTGGCCGCCCGCGCCTGAAGAGCGGTATGTGTCTATGCGCAGCTCCTCCGGGTTAATTTCTATGGTGTTGTCGTCCTCTATTTCCGGCATCACATCACAAGAAGCAAAGGACGTATGCCGTTTGCCTGCTGTGTCAAAAGGCGACAAGCGCACCAGGCGGTGTACCCCTTTTTCGCTTTTAAGGTACCCATACGCCCCCGCGCCGGTAATTTCCATGGTTACGGACTTTACCCCGGCTTCCTCCCCGGGCAGATAGTCTAAAATTTGGGTGTTATAACCCCGTGCGTCCGCCCAGCGGGTGTACATGCGCAGCAACATTGCCGTCCAGTCGCAGGCTTCGGTGCCGCCAGCCCCTGCGTGCAGGGCCAATATGGCGTTATTATTATCGTATTCGCCGCTTAATAACGTAGCCGTGCGTAAATTATCATAAGCCGCCACAAAACCCGCCGCCGCCTTTTTCGCGTCGGGCAATAGGTCATTGCCGCCGTCTTCCGCGGCTAATTCCACCAAAACAAGAGCCTCCTCATAGGATTCCTCCAGGTGACGAAAGCTCTCAACTCTCCTGCGCAGTTCCTTTTCTTCCCTCAACACCTTTTGGGCGCCTTCGGCATCGTTCCAAAAATCTGCCGCCACGGACAGCTGTGTCAGCTTATCCGCTTTGGCTTCTATGCCGGCAATGTCAAAGTGAGTTCCCCATTTCCATCAGTTTTCCCCGATAAGGTGCCAGCTGCGCCCTTATTTGTTCCAGCATTTCTTCACATCCCTTATTTGTTCCAGCATTTTTTCACATTTCTTTTGAATACCGCACCATGGTGGCCCCAAGTTCTTTACTAAACTCGCGCCCGCCATCAAGACCATACCCCATTTTCTCATAAAAAGTACCAGCCGGATTGCCTTCTGCCATCCACAAGCATACATAGCTAAAGTCGCGCTGTTTGGCGGTCTGCTCAAAAAAATTAAGCAATTGCCGCCCAATGCCCCCGCCATGCATCAGCGGGTCTACAAATATCCTGTAAAGCTCCAGGGCACCCTTTTTGTCTTCGTCACCGCAAAGGCGCAGGGTCAAAAAGCCCTTGATAATACCGTCGTCAAAAACATAGCCCTCTATTGTGCTTGCGGTATCGCGAAAATACTCCGTTCGCTCGTGCACAGTTGTTTGCTTAAACAAATGTTCGTCCGAGACAATGCCCTTATAAGCAAAACGCTGGCCAAAGACGTGTATTTCGGCCACGCGCCCGGCATCGTCGGCTGTCATTGGTCTGATGTTGTCCATAAATCAACCACGCCACCATGCGCGTATTCCTGTAAGAAACAGAAAAGCACCGATAAGCATACCAATGCCCATCATTATATCGGTGGCCCCAAAGTCACCACCGCGTCCGACAAAGGCCAATATGCCTCCCAATACCAGCAAAAAGCCCAACACAATTCTAATTTTTCCGGGTCTTCCGTCCATAATTTCTCCTCCTCTAAATATAATATATTGCGGGCGACCAAAGGTCGCCCTTACAAAACGCTATCGTCATATCCGGACATTGATCCGGAATCCCACCTCTACGACGCCGCCTGTTTATTTATGCAGCAGGCTTTAAACTTCTTGCCGCTACCACATGGGCATGGGTCATTGCGCCCAACTTTGTCCACCTTGCGCTTTGTGGGTGTATTGGCCAAATTGCCGTCTTTGTTATATGCAAGGGGCTTGGCCACCTGCTCTCTTTGCAGGGGTTGTGTGGCCATTTGCACATTATACATATGGCGCACGGTGTCTTGTTGTATATTGCGGCTTAGTTCGTCAAACATATCATAACTTTGGAAGCGGTATTCCGTTAGCGGGTCACGTTGTGCAAAGCTGTGTAGGGATATACCCTGGCGCATTTGGTCCATGGCGTCTATATGGTCCATCCATTTTTGGTCAACCACTCGCAGCATCAATATGCGCTCTATTTCCCTCATTTGCTCGGCGGTAAACTCCGCTTCGCGCCTGTTGTACAGTTTTGCGGCATCATCCACAATGCGGGCTTTAAGAGCGGAGTTGCTTTCGCCTTCACCCAGTCTGTACGGACGCAGACGCGTCAGTGGTTCCAGATGTTTATTAAGGGCGTCAATATCCAAAATTTCTGTGTCGTCGTCGGTATAGCTGTCTACGGCCCGCTCTATTACATCCTTCACCATGCCTAAAATATGGTCTTTCATATCCTGGCCGGACAAAATCTTATAGCGTTCGCCGTATATAATCTCGCGCTGTTCGTTCATTATGCGGTCATAGTCCAAAAGATGCTTACGCGTGCCAAAGTGGTTGCCCTCCACCTTCTTTTGTGCGCCTTCAATGGCTTTGGAGAGCATCTTGCTTTCAATGGCCTCGTCATCGGGCATGTTAAGGGCATTCATTGTGGCCAAAATACGCTCGGAAGCAAAAAGGCGCATTAAGTCATCTTGCAGTGATATATAGAATCGGGATTCGCCGGGATCGCCCTGACGACCTGCACGACCGCGCAGCTGGTTGTCAATACGGCGTGATTCGTGACGCTCGGTGCCGATAATTTTAAGGCCGCCAAGGGCTACAACGCCCTCGCCCAGCTTTATATCCGTACCACGGCCCGCCATGTTGGTGGCAATGGTTATGGCACCTTTAAGGCCCGCGTCGGCTACAATTTCCGCTTCTTTTTCGTGATATTTTGCGTTAAGGACGTTATGCTTTACGCCTACGCGCTTTAGCAGGGCAGACAACTGCTCGGATTTTTCTATGCTTACAGTACCAACCAGCACAGGCTGGCCACGGCCGTAGCAGTCTTTAATGTCTTCTATAATGGCTTTATACTTAGCCAGCTCGGTTTTGTATACCAAATCGGGCTGGTCCACACGGGCAACGGGCCTGTTGGTGGGTATGGCCACCACGTCCATTTTGTAAATATCCCTAAATTCGCCCTCTTCCGTTAATGCCGTACCCGTCATACCGGATTTTTTATCGTATTTGTTAAAGAAATTTTGGAAAGTAATGGTGGCCAGGGTTTTGCTTTCTCGGCGCACGTCCACATTTTCTTTGGCTTCTATTGCTTGGTGCAGACCATCGGAATAACGGCGGCCGGGCATCATACGGCCGGTAAATTCGTCAACTATTACAATTTCGCCGTCTTTTACAACATAATCTTTATCCAGATGCATATTGTAATTGGCCTTTAGGGCATTGTTAACGTGGTGCTGAATTTCCAGGCTGTCTGGGTCGGATAAATTATCTATGGCAAAAAAACGCTCGGCCTTTGCAATACCCTCTTGGGTCAGCGTCACCGTCTTGCGCTTTTCGTCTACAACATAGTCCCCTTCTTCCTTCAGCTCAATTTTTAACAAGGGATTAAGGGCTTCGTCTTCGTTAAGCAGGCGGCCTTTCTTTAAGGTGCGCACAAAACGGTCGGCTACTTTATAAAGGTCGGTAGACTTGCCGCTGGCGCCGGAGATAATAAGCGGCGTGCGGGCCTCGTCAATAAGGATAGAGTCAATCTCGTCAATAATGGCATAATTAAGAACGCGTTGCACCATGTCTTTCTCGTATACCACCATGTTATCTCGAAGATAATCAAAGCCCAGCTCGTTATTTGTGGCATATGTTATGTCGCTGTTATATGCTTCCCGTCGCTCTTCCGGGGTCATTTCATGCAAAATACAGCCCACGGTAAGACCTAAAAAGCGGTGTATTTGCCCCATCCATTCCGAGTCACGGTGGGCCAGATATTCGTTTACTGTCACTACATGCACGCCATTGCCGCCAAGGGCGTTAAGATATGCCGGCAGGGTGGATGTAAGGGTTTTGCCTTCGCCTGTGCGCATTTCCGCAATACGCCCCTGGTGCAGCACAATGCCGCCAATAAGCTGCACGCGATAATGCTCTTGTTTAAGGGTGCGCACGGCGGCCTCCCGCACTGTTGCAAAGGCCTCCGGCAAAATATCATCTAAAGTCTCGCCAGCCGCCAGCCGCTCTTTAAACTCCGCGGTCTTGGCTGTCAGCTGCTCGTCCGACATAGCTTTCATTTTAGGCTGTAACGCCTCAATTTTATCCACCGTGGACAACAGCCGTTTAATTTCCTTTTCGCTGTATGATTTGAAGAGTTTTTTTATCATAAACAAGCACCTCATTTTGGTAATTTTTCATCACCCCTTAGTTTACCAGATAAACCCCTATGTATGCAAGGGTTTGTTTTAAAGGGGCTGTGGATGGCTGTGGCCAATTGCATTGATTTTGTAGGGGCGACCATCTCCGGTGTTCCGTTTTAAGTCAATGTTGTTCGACCACGGCCTTCTTATTGCTATCATGTGCATAACAGAAAAAGAAAATTATCATGCACGCATAATAAACGCCTTGGGGGTTAATAATACTTCTGGAGGTGTTTACAACATATGGAAGAAAAACCAAAAAACACAAGAAAAACCAAAAAATCCAAGGGCACGGGTTTTTATGCGGCTATGTATGCCAGCCTGGGCGGCTTGCTTGTTTTGGCCATATTTATAGGCTATTACAGCTTTCTTGGCCCGGGAGCGGCCACAGGCGATACCCAGGTGTCTCATGTGCCGCCGAATTTGTTCGAACAAGGACAAGCGGGATTTGATGTACCGGTAGGCGGTGGATTTGATGTGCCGATAGCAGGTCAGCCAACGCCGGTGCCGCAAACAACCCCGCCGCCCCAGGACGGAGCAAGAAACCAGGTGCCGCAACAAAATGTTATGCCAACACCTGTCGAACCCGATGACGGCATCCAGCCTGGAGCCGCGCCAGCCCCTGAAGGAGCCTATGACGATTATTGGGATTATGGTTATGCAGACATCTATTTGGTTGACGAGTCAGAAATGAGCGAAGCAGATCTTTACAACATCTTTGGAGCTCCGCATATGTATTTCCCGCATTTTGCCGAAGGAGACAATATGCATTGGCCGATAGCGGGAGACATTTTGATGGATTTTGCCATGGACAGACTGATTTTTGACGCAACCCTGGACCAATGGCGTACCAATGACAATGTGGCCATAGAAGCAAGCCGCGGTGATGCCGTACGTGCCGCCGCCACTGGCAGAGTGGCCGAAATTACGTCAACGCGCCAGTTTGGCCAGAAAGTAGTGATCGACCATGGCAACGGTTGGGTTACTACATACACCCAACTTGACCCCGCCAGTTTGGTGGTTAGGGTGGATGATGTAGTAAACCGCGGCCAGATAATAGGGTCTGTAGGAAGCCCATCTATTTTCGGCAGTATGTTGGGATACCATGTAGGCTTTGCCATAGCTAACAACGATGTGCCTGTAGACCCCAATGTTATGCTTAGCACCACAAGCCCTTGATGATCTGTATGGTTCGATTAGCGACCACGGAGCGTTTACGCTCCGTGGTTTTTCACATTGCGTTTACGTAATGTGGGGATTACGCTGCGTAAACGCAGCGTGTTCGCAGGCTTAATGTAACGTCAACACCCCGCTGGTCTTATATCTATCTGCCAAATATAGTCCCACCGAACCACCTGCATCAATATTTTTGGCCGTCAGAATATTTTTAACCGTCTCATATGCCACCACTGGACGGTTGTTCTCTTGGCTTAGATGGGCTAAGAAGATATACTTGGTTTTTGGGCCAAAAATATCGGCCAAAAACGCACCGCAGGATACATTGGAAAGATGGCCTATGTCGCTTAGTATGCGGCGCTTAAGATGGGCGGGATATGGGCCGTATTGCAGCATATCCAGGTCGTGGTTGCTTTCTATCATAACAATATCGGCGTCATAAAAATTCTCCGCCACATTGGGATTAATGTGGCCAAGGTCGGTTGCCACAGCTATTTTGCGGCCATGTGCCTGTATGGTATAACCCACAGGCTCAGCGGCATCATGAGGTATGGCAAAGGGCTTAACTTTCATATCCCCCAGTATCACAGCCGTATCGGGAGTTATCATCATCTGATTCTCCTGGGCAATTTTACCCAGTGTGCCGTATTTTTGCGCATATTGCCAGGTGCCACGGGTAAGATACAGCGGCACATTGTACCGACGGGACAAAACCCCGGCCCCCTGTATATGGTCAGTATGCTCATGGGTAATAAATATGGCGGTAAGGTCTGCGCAATTTATGCCCACACCGGCCATATTGGTTTCTATGGCACGGCCGGAAAGCCCCGCGTCTATTAGTATTTTGGTTTGGTCTGTTGACACAAAAACACTATTGCCGCTGGAACCGCTGGCAATAGTGCAAAAGTTTATTGACATATGTTTTTTATGCCTCCACTGCCACCGGAAGATCCTCGGTGGTTATACGCTTTATATTAGCACCCAGGGCTGCCAGCTTTTGCTCAAGATTTTCATAACCCCGGTCTATATAATGTATATTGGATATTTTTGTAATGCCTGTGGCGGCCAGGGCGGCTATCACCAAAGATGCACCGGCGCGCAGGTCTGTAGCCAAAACTTCTGTACCAGTAAGGCGCACGGGGCCTTCCACCACGGCCATGCGGCCGTCAATTTTAATTTTTACTCCCATGCGGCTAAGCTGCTCCACATATTGAAAGCGATTGGGAAAAACGGATTCTGTCACATATGAAGTACCCTCGGCCCGCGCCAGCAATGTGGTCATTTGAGGTTGCAAGTCTGTGGGAAAACCGGGATAATAATGGGTTTTTACATTGGCGGCAGCCAGTTGCTTTGCGGCTGTAACTCGCACCCAGTCGCCGCCTTCTTGTATCTGGCAACCCATTTCGGCCAACTTTGCGGTCAACGAGTCCATATGCTTTGGAATAATATTGCAAACAGTAACATCACCGCCAGTTATGGCGGATGCTATCATATATGTACCGGCTTCTATTTGGTCGGGAATAATAGTATATGTACAGCCCTTTAGGGCATTTGTACCTGTAATACGTATAATATCTGTGCCTGCGCCCTTTATGCTGGCACCGCACATATTAAGGAAGTTAGCACAGTCTACGATGTGGGGCTCCTTGGCGGCATTTTCTATGGTGGTGACGCCTTCGGCGTAAACAGCGGCCAGCATTATGTTTATGGTTGCGCCAACAGATGCTACATCCAGATAGATATTTGCGCCAACAAGCTTTTCGGCGCATACTTTTATGGTGCCATGCTCTATGGAAACCTTTGCGCCCAGGGCTTCAAAGCCTTTGATATGCTGGTCTATGGGGCGCAGACCAAAATTGCAACCCCCGGGAAGAGGAACTTCCACGTGACCCATGCGGCCCAACAACGCGCCCAGTATGTAATAAGATGCCCGCATATCTTTAAGCAGGTCTGATGAGATACTGGCAGCACTTATTTTGCGGGTATCTATTTGAAGTGTAGATTTATCTAAAAATTTGCACTTGGCACCCATTTTGCGCAAAACCTGCACAAAATTGGTTACATCCTCGATGACGGGAAGATTTTCCAATATACAAATGCCGTTAGAGGCAAGGGTAGCGGGAATAATAGCCACAGCGGCGTTTTTCGCGCCGCTGATGCTTACTTTGCCCACTAATGGGTTTTGTCCGACTATAACAAAATGGTCCATTTTAAAGAACACATCCTTAGCAAATTTAGTTATTCTTTTGTATTATAACATCAATTTGTTATTTATTCAACAATGAATTTTTGTAGGCCATGGACAACCACGTTGATGTTTATGCGGGCGACCGTCCTGGTCGCCCCGACAAAGCACTGGGTGTGTGGCGTCCCGCTTTAAATCAAGGCTGCTTGGCCGTCGCCTTTTGCAGATTGTAGCTTGCACACAAAGTACCGTGGTCTCGTGGAATAAAAGCTTGCATTGTTCGCCATGTTGTGATATAATGCCTATTTGTACCACAGCCTTGCTCTTTGCAGTGACAAAGGGCCAAAGACCAAAAGGAGGTGTGCTTTAATGCACAAATATGAAATGGGGATAATTATTAATTCCCAGCTGGAAGAAGAGGCCATACAGGCCGAGCAGGAACTTGTAACGGAGCTTATAACCCGCTTTGGCGGCGTTATTGAGAAAGTTGACGTATGGGGCAGGCGCAAGCTGGCATATGAAATACAAAAGATGGGCGAAGGCTTTTATGTTTTCTTTTACGTCGACGGCCCGCCAACCATGCCGCGTGAGGTCGAAAGCCGCATTAATATCAGAGAAAATATAATCCGTCACTTGATTATACGCAGAGACGACATTGCGTAAGGGGGAGACGTTATGAACAAGGTCATGTTAATGGGTCGCCTTACCCGTGACCCCGAAATAAGATATTCTAATGCGGCGGAACCTTTGGCCATAGCCCGTTATTCCTTAGCCGTAGACAGACCCATTAGCCGTGAACGTCGTGAACGTGGTGACCAATCTGTAGATTTTATAAATTGCACAGCCTTTGGCAGATCTGCCGAATTTGTAGAAAAATACTTCCGCAAGGGCTTGATGGTTGGCATCGTAGGCCGCATACAGGTGCGCAGCTATGATGATAACACCGGCCAAAAACGCTGGGCAACTGAGGTTGTCACTGATGAGCATTTCTTCGGCGAAAGCCGTGCCTCTTTTGAGTCCAGAGGCCAAGGTCATGACGGCGGACAAAATTATAACTATCAAGGTCAGGGTCAAAACCAAGCCCCAAGCCATGGCGGTGGATATTCACCGCCTGTGCAACAACAACCCCCCGCCGATAATTTCTTTGAAGTAGACAGCGGCGGCCTGGACGACAACGACCTGCCATTTTAAATTTTAACCAAATTTTTAGGAGGAAAACATATGATGCAGCAAAAAAGACGGGGCCGCAGAAAAAAGAAGGTCTGCGTGTTTACTGTAGAAAAAATCAAATATATCGACTATAAAGACACAAACCGCTTGAAAAAATTTATCTCCGAGCGTGGCAAAATCCTTCCCAGAAGAATCTCCGGCAACTGTGCCAAGGCCCAGCGTATGCTTACAGTGGCCATCAAGCGCTCACGCCACATGGCTCTTTTGCCTTATACCCAAGATTAATTATAAAAAAACCAACCGCCGCTTGTCCTTTGTGGATAGCGGCGGTTTTTGTATGTTCATCTGATATATTTCTCATCGTCGCTAATTTTGATCTCGCCTTTGTCCAGCTCGTATTCTTCAATGCATTTTTGAGCAAGAAACTCTAGCTGAGCGTTCAAGGAACGGCGATTCTTCCTAGAAATATATGTTATCTTTGCCAGCATCTCGATTTCAAAGCGGATTCCCGTCTGCACTCTGTTTGTCGCCATGATAACACCCCTCTAATATTGTGTTACCAATATATTATGATAAAGAGTCTTGACTGTATGCAAACAATGTGTTATCATATGTTGGTCGCAACCTTGTTTTGTGGCCGCTAAACTTAATAAGTAAGCGTAAATAGCAAGTGACCACCCCATTAGACCTGTTCCGAAACACTGTTGAACCAATTTTTCGGAACAGGTCTAATTACTAACATTTCTGCGTGCTAAATTAAGGTTGAGCGGCCGCATCCATCAATTTTCCTTTTTTGCAGTCAAATTCTTCTTGAGTTAAAACTCCGTCATCCAGCAGGATTTTAAGCATAGCAAGCTTATCCTCCGCGCTTTTGGCGGGCGGTTCGTATCCCGGTGCTGTTTTTTTCTTAAAATAATGCTTTATCTCAAAAATGACCACAACCGCCAGATAACCAAGTGTGACGCCCGGCAAAAAGCCTATAAATGCGCTTACAAACTCACCCCAGGAAAAATATTGTGCCGAGAAAATTAGACCCATGGCTGCGTTGTAAACAAAGGCTATGCCCATAAGCACAACATAACCAACAGCATAAAATATAACGTACTCCAATATGCTGCTGTATTTTGACTTTTTTAGGGCAATGCGTTTGTCCAGAAAATAAAAGGCAACCACGCCAACAATAAGCATTGCGTCTTGGTTTATCAGCCGCATAAGTACGGCCTCGCCAGCACTTCCCAGATCATTTTGATTCATCGCGGCAATGGTGTTAACCCAATATAAAATTTTGGTAATTGCAAGATATGTAAACAGCATTTCTTTTATTGGCGACCAGCTTTTTTTCGCGCTCATTTAAGCCACGCTCCTTTCTGTTGGTATGTAAAATCCCCGCAGGCACAGGGCTTGCGGGGATTTTTTGCTATGCGCCTATTCTTCTACAACAAAATCGTCTTCGCTGCCAAAGGACAGCACATCGTCGTCATCATCGTCCAAAATCCACTCTTCGTCCAAAAGCTCTTCTTCCTTCTTGGCCATTTGCACAATGGCAACAATGGCATTAACAATGATGCTCACGATAATTAAAATAACTACCGCGGTAAGGATTGGATGGTTGGAACAGCACTTTTTTAACTTTTTCATAACGCACACCTCTTTTTTATATATTCTTATGTTGGTTCCATGTTTACTTTGTTCTGCTGCGGATAGACTTGCTGATGCCGGATGCGGTACGTATGGCGTCATATTCCTCATAGGCTTTTAAAATTATCTGCTTTTCGTCGTTAAATTTAAGCAGATGATATGCCTCGTGTTTTTTATAAAAGCCCGCATCAGCAAAATGTTCTTCTTGCTGGGGTTTGCAATGAAAGGACTCGGCAGACATAAGGTACCAGTGTACGGTTTTGTTAACCACATCCTCTGTGCCCTTAAAGGTATATTGGGTTTTGCCAAGATATTTTAAAATTTTGGCAAAGGCCCTGGTTTCTTCCCGCACTTCCCTAATGGCCGTCTGTCTAAAGCTCTCTTTGGCCTCTACCGTCCCCTTGGGCAGCACCCAACCGATGTATTTACCATTTTGATTTTTATATAAAAGAAGAACCTTGCCCTTGTATATCACAACACCCCCGCAACTAATGGTCTCAATCATCGCTAGTCAACCTCTCATGTTAGTCTGCGGATTATCATGTTATCCTAAGTATACCCCTTACCAGAAAATTTTTCAAGCACAAATTTTAGTAGCTTGGCTTAAACGGCGACGTCGCCAAATGTGTCTTGATTTTTCTAAGGCCGTTACGCCAAAACAGCAGCAAAAACGGCACAAAAACCACAAGATAATATGGATGGCCGGACAATAATATAAAATTATAAACCCCATGGACGGCCCAGGCGGCAAAAAACGCCGTAAAAAGATGCTGCGCACGTTTGTTGGGTTCAAATTTTGCTAGGGCAAAGTGGTATCCCATAATTATGCCGAAAAAACTGTGGCTGGGCACAGAGATAACCGCCCGTCCGAGAGCGGTTTCTAGGCCGCCAAGATGAGGGCTAAAGACATACAGCACATTTTCTACCCCGGCAAAACCCAGTGATATAAACACCGCATAAACTATGCCGTCCAGTCGTTCGTTAAGGTTATTGTTGCGCCAAACCAAAAAGAAAAGTGCCACAAATTTAAAGCCCTCCTCCACCAGTGCTGCCACGGCAAAGGAAGAGTACGCGGCCTCGCCCAGCTGGCCGGTTATGGGCATAAAGCGCATCGCAAACCCGCTGGCCTGCATTATGGGAAATGTAAGCACCGCGCCGATTATAACGCCTACAACCAGCAGCCGCCATGGTTCTTTTTCGTATTTATCTCTCACATACATATACACCAAGCAAATTAACGTTGGCGCCACGGCAAAAAATCCTAATTTTTCCACGTATTACAGCCTCCACGAGTTCATTGTCTAAGCTAGTGTCGACTATCAGCCGTATTTTATACCACAGTCATTGCCATAGTGCGCTTTTAATCTAGGGCCTGACAGATCCTAACGTATCCTCTCACATTTTCATATGTTCTTTTGACTATTGCCGAAACATTATTGAAATTACCTTCTGCCGTTGTTATGAAATGTTCACAAACATCAATAACTATTGCAATGTGGTCATGTTCTTTTTGAGCGAAAATATAGTCAAACAAAACTATATCCCCTATTTGAGGCTTGTTGCTATGTCCAAACCAACAATTATTCTCCGGCAGCTTCGCCCACTGTTCCCATGCGATACAACCGGCAAAGCTACAGCTTACGGCCTCGCTCTTGTGTCGCGCAGGTAGCTCATATCCTGCATTTACGCAGCACCAATATACAAATGCGGCACACCAAGCATTATCCCAACTATTTACGTTCCATGTTTCGGAAGATGGAAATAGGTTCGATATAGGATGTAAGTTTGTAGTTACACCCATGGCATTGCCGTGAAAAAACTTACGAGCTTCGTTTTTGGCAATATCCGCTAAATGCTTGTTCATATGCACTCCTCAAAATAATTAGTAATGTTTGCTTCACGCCCCAGCAAAATGGTTAAGATTTTGCCTGCTTGTTTTTTCCGGACAGCAAAACACCCATGGCAAAGCCGGTTACAAGCCCGCCAATGTGGGCCATATTAGCCACATTGGGCATGCCCGGCACACCAGCCATGGTAAAACCCATCAGCACCCCAACGGCTATCATCACGGCCAAAGCGCCCGCATTAAAGCTCTCCACATTCTTTTTGCGTACCTTGGTAAAGGCGAACAGTGCGCCCATTACGCCGAAGATGGCCCCGGAAGCACCCGCACCCATGGCAAATGGGTTGGCCAGTACCATAGCCAAATTACCTGCAATGCCGCTGACCATATATATGGCCAAAAATTTAAAGTGGCCGAAGTATCTTTCGGTTCTTATGCCGAAGAGTATCAGGCTCATAGTGTTAAACAACAGATGCCCAACGCCAATGTGAAGAAAAATAGGCGTGACAAGTCGGTGGTATTCGCCTAGGGTAAATATGTGGTGGCGGGACGCCGCACCAAAGCGCAGCAGGGTAGCTATATCTGTGGAACCACCGCCAAGTTCCATAAGGGCAAACAACAGCAGATTTACAGCAAGAATGACGCAAAATAAGATGGGATATTTGGCCACAGGGGTGGCATATGGGGATGATACAGAATGTTCCACGTGGAACATTTTTTCGTCACCATCTGCGGTTTTTTTACAAATCTCCAGCACCGCCTTTATTTTATCCAAAGCACCATCCACATTGGCAGGCTGCTTTGTGTTGCGCATAATTTGCGATGTTGATGCATCCAATGCGTAGTATACGTCGTATTTGGGCAGCAAGGCAAATTCGCCACCAGAATTAACTATTTGCTCCGTATATTGCATATTTTCGCCGCTTATCCTGGTAAATATATTGAAAACTACCGAATGGCGCATATCGTTGCGGCCGGATATTGCGGCAATGCCCTGGTCTATATGAGCTTTTAATGATGCAAATGCTGAAAAATCTGCAGACGAAAGGTCGTACAGCACATAATAATATGCCATAGACCCGGCAAATTTGCACCACATTGTTATATTTACCGGGTACGAAAAATGGGCGGGCATGTTTATTTCCTCATAGCCCGCCTGCATCATAATATTTGCGAAATTGGTGCCAAAGTTCTCCGACATGCCATCTTCCTTTGTTTCGTATGTATTGCCCCCTAAAGACGGGCTGGTCATGGCACAAGCCGCCACTGCTCGCTCGTTCTTTAGGGGGCGCCTTTTATTCAAATAAAAAAACTAAGCCCGTACAGCATCCCTATGCCCGGCAAGCCTAAAAAAGCCACCACGGCTATGGTCAAAAAGTTTATGCCCACGGCAACACCAAAGCCGCCAAGGGTCATATTTATAACTGCTACGGCTGCAACGCCAAGAATTGCGCGTACAGCAAAGCCCGCTACCTTGCGCAGCTTATTGTTCACCACCAGCAATCCTAGCAGTATCAGCACGCCAATGGCTATCCATATTATCCCCTGGCTGTCCAAATTTTGCAAAAACTCCATAAACCCCCACCCCTTCGGCTATTGCCTAATCCTGAAACATGTCTCCAATAAGCTCCCTTTCCTTGCACTGCTGCAAATAGAACTTATACCGCATGTTTATGGCACTAATTTCGTAGATAAAGCTGTCTATCAAAATAGGGTCGGTAACAGAATCCAAAGCACGGTGTATGTTATCCAGGTCTTTTTTCAGTTTATCCAGGGTGGCCAGTATAAAGGCATCCTCCGGGTCAAGATGCCGCTTCTTTTTTGCAAATGGTGTGCGCTTTTCCTTTACTGCGGCATTACCGTGATGGTTGTACGCTTGGGCGCTCATATATCCCTCCTATATTTTTCGTAGTTTTGCGGACGAATATAAAATCCGCCTCTACAAGAAATATAGTCAGAATTTTCCAATTGTATTCCTAACTTTTGCCAGATTTTCTCTTTCGCAACGAAAACTTGTTTTCCTCGCAACGTAACAACCGCCCGATGTTAGACCTGTGGGTAAAAAAGCCCAATGCAGCCATAACCCAAACTACGGCAATAATTGCTATCTGTTGGTGATACATAGCGGCAGTGGCGGCGGCAAGAGTTGTAAATGCCACCAGCGATGCCAGGGACATAAATTTTATAGTGATGAGTACAATAAGGCCGATGACGACGACTATGAGCAATATGCGCCAATCGAACATAGCAACCACCCCAAGGCTGGACGCCACACCTTTGCCGCCTTTAAATTTCAAAAAGAAGGGGAAGTTGTGGCCCAATATGACCCCGAGGCCTGTCAGCAAGCCGGGGAAAAGCTCCATACCCTCCAGCCCTGCAATGCGCCCATAGAATACGTAATTGGCCAGCATAACCGCCAAAACTGCCTTGGTCACATCCAAAAGCAGCACCACGGCTCCGGCTTTTTTGCCCAGCACCCGCACCATATTTGTGGTGCCGGCGTTGCCGCTGCCGTGGTCTCTGATGTCAATTTTGCCGGCGATTTTTCCAACTATGTAGGCCGATTGAAAACAGCCTATCAGGTAGCCTATTAACATAAACAGCAAATGTAACATAAAAATACCCCCCTTAATTTCTGTTGCGCACAATAAAGTGTATGGGCGTGCCTTTAAAGCCAAAATTCTGGCGTATTTGGTTTTCGATATACCGTCTGTAAGAAAAATGCAGCAGTTCCGAATTATTAACAAACAGTATAAATGTAGGCGGCTTGACGGATACCTGGGTAATGTAATATATCCGCAGGGGCACGCCTTTTACTGACGGGGGCTGGTGCATGGCCATGGCCTCTATAAGCACCTCGTTAAGTATGCCTGTTTGTATGCGTAGATTGGCGTTTTGGTTTACAATTTTTATTTCCTCGAACAAATTATTAAGCCGCTGTCCCGTTAGTGCCGAAATATACAGCTTAGGCGCATATGCCATGTATTTAAGCTCGGTTTCTATTTTTGCGGTATATTTTGTCATGGTTTTGTGGTCTTTTTCTACCGCGTCCCATTTGTTTACGGCCACAATGCCAGCCTTGCCTTTTTCGTGGGCTATGCCGGCAATTTTGGTGTCTTGGTCGGTAATATGCTCCTCGGCAGATATCACCACCACGGCCACATCGCACCGCTCCACCGCAGCCATGGCCCGCACCAGGCTGTATCGCTCTATATTCTCTGTCACCTTGCTTTTGCGGCGTATACCCGCCGTGTCAATAAACATATATTTTTGGCCGTCTTTTTCGTAATAGGTATTTACCGCATCGCGAGTAGTGCCGGGTACATTAGAGACAATAACCCGCTCTTCTCCCAGGATTTTATTGATGATGGAAGACTTGCCCGCGTTGGGTTTGCCCACAATGGCCACTTTTATAATTTCCTCTTCGTCATCATCGTCGGCTTCGACAGGAAAATGGCCGCAAATAACGTCCAGCATATCACCCAAACCCAGCATATTTGCGGCGGACACGGGCACAGGTTCGCCCAGGCCAAGGGAATAAAATTCGTACATCAGCCCTTCTTGCTTTACTGCGTCCATTTTGTTAACCACCAGCACAATAGGCTTGCCGCTGCGGCGCAGTATGTTGGCCGCGTCCAAATCCCCCTCCACAATACCTGCCTTGCCGTCCACCACAAAAACCACCACATCGGCGGTGTCTATGGCCAGTTGGGCTTGGCGCAATATCTGCTGAGGTATATATTCTTCGCTGCCAATATCCAGCCCGCCGGTGTCTATGATGGTAAATTTATGCCTAAGCCAGGTGGCCTCGGCATACAGTCTGTCCCGCGTAACCCCGGGAGTGTCTTCCACAATAGATAATCTTGCGCCTACTATGCGATTAAAAAGTGTGGACTTGCCTACATTAGGGCGGCCCACAACTGCTACAACCGGTTGCATATGCATTTCTCCTTTAAACCGGGCGGCAGGATGCCGCCCCTACATATTATCAGCTCGTCGGCCATACAGGGCCTTTGCGAAATCTGCTCCATTTGCGCCGACGGCCAAAACCTTCACACCCAGTGCGATTTCCATGTCCTGTAATGTCATGTCATCCAAAAACACTTCCTCGCCATGGCGCAGGCAACAGGCAGGCAGCAACAGCAATTCTCCTAAATCTTGTCCCTTTAGCTGGGCAACTATGTCTTGTCCGGTTAAAAGCCCCGCTACAGTGACGTTTTCACCAAAAAAATCATTGCGCACGGCTATTACGTTTATATCAAGGTTGCTGCATATTTCTTTCATGAAGTCTGCCGCGGCCATGCCGGTGGCAATTGTTGTTTGTTTTATCGGGCGGCAGAATGCCGCCCCTACATAGTGCACTTCATGGCGAAATGCCGCACACATGCCAACGCCGTTTTCTATCTGAGGAAAGTCTTCGTAATGTTCATATTCCGGCAAGGGCAATTCTGCTTTGATGTAAAATTCGTCCGCGGCAAATACAAAGCGGCCGCCAATTTCCATTAAAAATCGGTGTTGCCATTTCTCTATCTGCTTTACAACATCGCGGCAATCTGATGGGCTAAAAGGCTCTATAAACGGCAGGTCTTTCCGATATTTCGTCAGTCCTGCCGGCACCACAGACAGGCTAAACCCGCCGCCATCTGGCACAAGACGGCTTAAATCCAATATAGTTTTGTCCAGATGCGTTCCGTCGTTATAGTTCTTGCACAGCACAATTTGCATGTTAAGGGTTATACCGCCATCAGCCAGCTGTTTCAAAAACCCCAAAACATCCCCGGCGGCAGAATTGCCCATCATCTTAACCCGCAGAGACGGGTCTGTGGTATGCACAGAAATATTCATAGGTGACAGGCGGTGGGCCAAAACCCTGTCCACATCGGCCTGGGTCATATTGGTCATGGTGATATAGTTGCCGTGGAGAAAGGACAGGCGATAATCATCATCCCTAAAATATATGGTAGACCGCATGTTAGGCGGGTTTTGGTGCACAAAACAAAATACACAGTTGTTGCAGCAGGGGTGCATATCATCCATCAGGCCGGTTTTAAAAACCAGACCCAAATCCTCGTCTTCGTCTTTTTCTATGGTCAGAAGCCACTGCTCGCCATCGGGTTTTTCTATCAGCACCTCAAGGTCACAGGCGGCGCAAGCCATGCGATAGTCAAAAACATCCGCAATGGCGGCACCGTCTATGGTCAGCAACAGGTCTTGCGGTTGCACCCCTATCTCCTCGGCAATACTGCCTTTTTCTATGTCAATAATAAGTTTTTTCATGGTTTCTCCAAATTCAAAATTCGGGCGACCGAGGACGGTCGCCCCTACAGCTGTATAAATGCTGCCATCCCGCCTCTGGCCATCCCGTCACGTCTGTGGGAATAAAACAAATCCCCATCATCATAGGTACACATCCCGGCCACCTCGATGTTCTGCGGCAAAATCCCCGCGGCTTCTAAATTTTGGCGGTTTATCTCCCAAAGATCTACGTGGAATTTGTTCACGGTACTTTCGCTATTATAAACGAAACGAGCGGAAAATGGAAGCAAAACTTTGAAATCTTCGGCCACCTCCGGCCCAACTTCAAAATTTTTGCGGCTGATGGACGGCCCAATGCCCACCAAAATATCCCGGGGGTTGCAACCATACTCTGCGGTCATACGTTCCACTGTCTTGCCTGCCATATTATGCGCCGTGCCACGCCAACCGGCGTGGCTGTTGGCAATAACGCCTCGCACCGGGTCGCAAAACATCAGGGGCACACAGTCGGCATAATATGTCACCAGCATAATGCCCGGTCTGTTGGTCATAAGCCCATCAACATTTTCCAGGACGCCTAAGCCGTCTACTTTTTGGATATTTGTGGTGTGGTGCTGGTTAGCCATCACAATATTTTCCGCATTAAAGCCCGCGGCATCACAAAACAGGCGGTAGTTTTCCTGCACCGTAGCCGGGTCATCCCCGGTGTTTGGGCTTAGGTTCATAGAAACAAAACAGCCCCGGGACACACCGCCAATGCGGGTGGAGAAAGCATGACGCACCATGCCCCGGGCCAGGTTTTTAAAGGTGTAGTAGATTATGCCGTTTTTCTCGTTTTTAATCATGTGTCTCCTTGGGTGTTGCAGGTGAATGCTTGTAACTGACTACCAAGAGCCTGTCTAAAACCTATTTTCACACGATTTTTCGGCACTTTTGCTTCGCAAACTATGTGCCGAAAAATCGGTTCATATTAGATTTTAGAAAGGCTTTAGGCCATACTCTTCACCGGGTGCATTTCAATATACCCCCGCCAACCCATGGGCGCAAACTGCATTTTCGGTGCCATTTCGTATGCATATTGGTATCCATACACCTCTGGGTTAAATTTGCGAATCTGTCCCGTGCAGGCACCAATGGCATCACGAAAAAATTCATCGTCATACGGCTCGCCCTGGAAAATCATCAACTTACAGGGTTCAAGGTCTATCACATCAAAGCCTTCGGGTATTTGGCCAGCATAGTCTGCGGGCACTTCTACGCCATGGGCATACACTCCTGTGCCGGTAGGCCGCATATTTTCCGGCAGCCACAGGCCCACAGGTTCGTACATGGCTTCTTTTATCCCACACAACACATCCCATGGGGCAGAATTGTCATTGTCGCCGCAGCCCACTTCCGCGCAATATTCAAAATAATGTGTGGCGGTGCGGCCTCTCTTCAAGATAAGCTTGCGGGCCGGGCGCTCCATAATTTGCACAAAAACAACTGAACTTTCACTCATATTTGCCACCTCCGGTTTTTTGGAACGGTCGAGATAATGGCGGGGTATGTGCCAGCCGTCAGGCACCGGATGATTTGCATATTTTTTTGGTAAAATACCAAAACCCTTGGCAAATGCCCGTGTAAAACCCTCGTGGCTGTCAAAAACAAAATCCAGGGCAACATCCAGTACCCTGCACCCGCCGTGACGCAATGCATGAGCAGAGGCGGTAAGCCGCTGTTGGCGGATATATTCAAAAGGAGCCAGGCCTGTTTCCTCCTTAAATATCCGCGCCGCATGGTATTGGGAATATCCCGCCGCCCGGGCCACATCCCTTGCGGTGATGGGCTCTTGCAGGTGCGCGACGATATATGCTTTCATCCGCGTCACTGCGTTTTCGTTTTGTGCCATTATCTCACCTCCTTGCTGTCAATTATAAGTGGTGTCTCGAAGCACTTCTTGACTTCGAGTGCTATGATGTTCATTTATTTTTTCCAATGCCTATATATGACGCAATCTGTTTTCTGTGCTGAAAAACATGCACAACCACCAAGCCAAGCCCGACCCGAGCCGTAATGCCGTGTATGCTGCTAAATACTGCCATCCACTCTATATCACCCACAAAATATCCCACAGCGGCAAAGCCTGAGGCAATAGAAACACCCCAAACCGCCAGCAGCAGCATATTTACTATGTATTTCCATTTAAGTGTTTTGTTAAGTTTGCCAGCCAGCCAGGACTTTGTTACGGCCGCCAGCCATCTGCGGTGTATATGTACATGCAGGGCAAAAAACAGCCCACAGGCCGTGCCCACAATGGCATGGAAGGCAAAATTGCTGTCATGCCAGCGAACAAATGACAATATCAAAAAAATCGTCATGCATATGTCCACAACTATTTTAGCCATCTTGCTCGTCCATATTGATTTCATAAGAAGTATCTCCTTTTAAAGAAATAATACCATCATACCATGCCAAAGTATTTTTGACCAGCGGTATGTTTGCCATTTTTGCCGTCAATAATAAGTAAAAGCATGTTTTTTTAAACAAAAGGGGTGATTAACATGGGTAAGTTTGTTATTGAGGAAAGTGGGCGGCTAAAGGGCCGTGTGCGGATATCCGGCAGCAAAAATTCCGTCCTGCCCATTATTGCAGCCACACTGCTTACGGACCAAACCTGCACCATACACGACGTGCCGGCCTTGACGGATGTTGTGGTGATGCAAAACCTTATAGAAGATTTTGGCGGCACAACCAGGTGGGATGCAGGGGACGAAACCCTAACCATAGCCGTGAAAAATATAGATAAAATAGAAGCCAGCTACGAGCTTTGTGCCAAAATGCGGGCTTCTTTCCTTGCGGCGGGGCCGGTGCTGGCCCGCATGGGCGAGGTAAAAATGTCCCTGCCCGGCGGCTGTGCTATAGGCTCCCGCCCGGTAGATTTGCATCTTAAAGGCCTGGCGGCACTGGGGGCGGATATTGCTCAAGAGCACGGATATGTCCACGCCAAGGCCAAAAAACTGACAGGAGCCAATATTTATCTGGACTTTCCCTCTGTGGGTGCCACAGAAAACATAATGATGGCGGCGGTGCTGGCTAAGGGTCAAACCATCATACAAAACTGCGCCGTAGAGCCCGAAATTGTAGATTTATCCAACTTTCTATCCTCTATGGGCGCGCAGATACGCGGTTCCGGCACGGACACCATTAGGATAAATGGGGTGGACAGCCTATCCGGCACCAGCCACAATATTATCCCCGACCGCATAGAGGCCGGCACCTTTATGATAGCCGCCGCCATAACTAATGGAGATGTGGAGATAACCAACACCGTAACCGACCACCTTAAACCCGCCATGGCCAAGTTGCGGGAGGCAGGTGTGGATATAACTGAAACCGACGAAGGCATGAGAGTGAAAGGCGCCCGCCGTCGCCAGCCCATAGATGTAAAAACCCTACCATACCCGGGTTTTCCCACAGACATGCAGGCCCAGTTTATATCCATGCTGGCTGTAACCCCCGGCACCAACATCGTCACCGAAACCGTCTTCGAAAACCGCTTTATGCATGTGCCGGAGTTGGTGCGCATGGGCGCGGACATAAAAATAGACAGCCGCTCCGCCATTATAGAAGGCGTGGAACGGCTGACGGGTACCCAGGTAAAAGCCACAGACCTGCGGGCGGGCGCGTCTCTCATCCTGGCCGCCCTGGCGGCAACCGGCACCACAGAAGTACATGATATTTATCACGTAGACCGGGGATATTTTCAGTTTGATGAAAAATTGCGGGGGCTTGGAGCGAAGATTTTGCGGGTGGATGGATAATCATAAGACCTGTTCGTAAACCTTGCTTAACCAATTTTTGGGCGTAGGGGCTTGGCTTTTGCAAAGCACTGGAGCGGTTGCAACGCGCTCTTTACGCTACGATAAAGATCGTTAAGCGAAAAAATTGTGTGAAGCAGTTTACGAACAGGTCTAATTTATTGCTGACAGACCTTAGGGTGTTTTTTCTTGCTCCGGCTTTAGCTAACCCAACCGTGCCCCACTGGCTAAGACCGGGGCACTGCACTGTGCTGCCATTACAGTATTCCGCATAAAACGGCTCTTTAAAGCCAATGCGCCGGATGTAGTGGTTAAATATTCTATCCACAATAACCGCTACAGAATCAAAAATATTACGCCCGTGGACATATGCTTGGTCTACTCTGGTCGAATTTGTAATATTAAATTTATAGCCGCGTGTGGGGTACCATTCGGTATACACGCGATTAAGGGCCAGAGATATTTGGCACAGTATGTTGGCTTCCAGCGATGCTTTGGGCCAATGGGGATATATTTCCGAGCTGGCGACGTTTTTGCAATAATCGATAAAAGGCACGCGCACGCTTCTTACCGTGGCGTTGTCGGGATGGCCCAGGTGCACGATAATATAGTCCGGAATAATAACTTCTCGCAATATTCTGGGGTTGGGTAGGCCATGGTCTTGCTGGCGCGGCGTGTTGTCCCTTAGGGCGTTGGCAGGAATATCCACCACCTCGGCCGTATTTCTTGTGCCGGCGGCGGTTATGGGTTCCAGCCATACCGGCAGAGCCGAACTTTCTTGGTCAAAAATCTGCACGCCTAAAATATCCTTGGGCCTAAAGCCTGGGGCGGTTATGCTTACAGTGTATGTGGCGTATGTGTCTCCGGTATATCCCGGGTCTAAGGTATGGCTGGCATCCGGGGCGGCAAGGCTTACGGCGTCTGCCAGCCCGTCCGCGCCGCTGGTTCTTTCGTGCAGGATGGCTCCTGACGCATCCAGCACCCTTATCCTTGCCACCGCTACGGGCAAATCGCCGTTGCCGGTGCTAATTTCAAATCTTAATGTTCCGCTGCCCATCAAATCTCTCCTTCGCATTTCCAGATACACTAATTATATTGCGGTCCGCGCCGGAATATTAGTTTTTTGTCATATTTTGACAAGCCGTTATGCTTAGTCAGACTAATATAATGTGGTTCGCGTATATTCAAAGTGTTGGTGTGTTGCCAGCGGATCTCAAGGGACAATGATGCCACATTTAAATGTTTTGTGGCGCCTGCTTTGTAAGTTAGTACAAAAACTCTATTGTTTATTGCGGCTTTATGTTTGGCCGGGGCCTTTTGTGCTATAATGGGATAGCTGCATAAAGCGGCTAAAAAATACTTATGATGTTGGAGGTATTTGCCCATGAAAAAATTTGTTTTTATTGCAGTCTTATTTATGACTGTGCTGGCCTTGGCTGCTTGCAATGCCGAAACCGAAGAAATATACGAAGCCAAAGAAATATACGAAACGGTGGAAATTCATGGTTTGGAAGAGAATGAGCCGTATACCACACGCACTGTCAGCCTGCCCAGAGAGATGACCGCGTATGATTTTTCCGCCGAGGCCGCCCTTGTGGTAGAAACCATAGAAGCCACCCACCCTATTTTTATAATGGATGGAATTTTGCCTTACTTTTACGATGAGTTTAGAGCCGAATATCTGGCCACCACGGCGCAACCCCTAAGCCGCACCGAATTTGTGCTGGCCACCCAGCGGTACTTTACCACCTTGCAGGACGGACACATGGGCTTGGGCCTGCTTACCCCCAGCCTTAGGTTTTTCCAGGATGGCGGCTTTGTTGATGTTGCCTTTGTTATGCGGAATGGGCGGGTGTTTTTGGCTGATGAGCCTAATGTAGAAGTTGTGGAGATTGGCGGTGTATCTATTGATGACATAGTTTATCAAATTGATCGTTATTATTTCTTTGAAAATGAATCTGCCAGGCAATTTCACTATGCGCGCTTTTTACGGTACGAGCTTATGCTACGCCGGGCAGGGGCCGAAATTTTCTTGGAGGGCTCTCGCCGGGTGATAGACCTTACACTGGCAGAAAATGGAGAAATATCCGTGCGCGAAGCGGGTTTTTTAGGCAATCCGCCCGATGCCTGGCCTCAACACAATTACATAATACGCCACAAAATGATAGATGATATATTTTATATATCCCTGCGCACTTTTAGAAACGACAGAAGCATCGCGGAAACTGTGACGGCCATAGAAGAGGCTGTGGCAAATGGCACAAGACATTTTATTGTGGATTTAAGAGGCAACGGCGGCGGCGATTCTCGCGTTGGGGAACATTTGCTAAATGCCATGGGTATATCTGTGCCGCATTTTGGCCAGATACGACGCGCCAGCGAATTATCCCGCCGGCAAGCAGTGGGGTTTGACACCTTTTTCCCATCCGGCGAAGAAGTGTTTAAAACAGCACCGCTGATGAATGCCAAAAACCCAAACAATGTCTTTGTATCGGTACTTACAGATACATACACCTTTAGTTCTGCCACAATGATGGCCACATGGGTGCAAGACGGCGGTCTGGGTAATGTCATTGGCCAGCCTTCCCAAAACCAACCAAGCCCCTTTGGGGATATGCTTACGCTGGTGTTGCCAAAACCCAATCTATCGCTTTCGATTTCATGGACCAAATTTCTGCGGCCTAATGCACACGCCGATCAATTAACCCTTTGGCCGGACATTATGGTTCCTGCCGAAGATGCTTTGGAAACAGCAATAGAATATATAGATAATTTGGAGGTATAAAAATGAACATGAATCCATTAAACCAAGCTCCGCAACCACCACAGCCGCCAAACTGGCACCCGCCATCAATCCCGCCTGCCAACCCCGGCCAAGGCAAGGCCATTGCATCCATGGTGTGTGGCATATGCGGCATAGTTTTCAGTTATCTGCCCTTCTTTGGCCTTGGTGCTGCCATAGCCGGTCTTATATTGGCAAGCATGGCCCACAAAGAAGGCAACAGAAGCGGCATAAGGACAGCCGGTCTGGTATGTTCTATCATTGGCGTGGTTTTCGGCGGCTTTTTCACAATATCCGTTCTGTCCGTCATAGCCTGCATACCATTTATGTGGCGTTATTTTTAAAAAAGTGCTGCCCAAAAACGATTTGGTATACATCGCGAAACTTTTCAAAAAGATTTTGCATATCGCAGACAAAGAGGCGAATAGTGCGTATAATGTTATAGAAATGCTCATTTGAAAAATATCGGGAGGTATACAACATGAACAAATCAGTATTTGGTTTAAACGAAAATTTGGCGGCGGCCCTGGCATATCTAGGCGTCTTCGTGTCTGGCATCGTGGTTTTGGTGCTGGAAAAAGAAAACAAATTTGTGCGCTTTGCGGCCCTGCAATCCACAATCTTTTTCTTGGCGGCATTCATTGTCGGCGGCATTTTGGACTGGCTTACCTGGATACCCCTTCTCGGTGGCCTTATCGGTCTTGTCCACGGCATTTTCAGTATTGCGGCCCTGCTTGTCTGGCTTTACCTTATGTTTACCGCCTATAAGGGCCAGGCTGTAAAACTACCCATCTTAGGCGATATTTGCTGGGATCAAGTGCATAAGTAAAAAAATATGAATTACAAGTTAATGCCACCACCTGCTTGCGGGTGGTTTTTTTCGTTTGCGGGTGCAAAGTTTTGTTGATAATAGCTATTTAAGCATTCAAAACTGCTCTCGCTGATAACGTGCTCCAGCTTACATGCATCCGCAAAAGCAGTCTTTTCGTCAACACCCAGCGCAATAAGAAAATTCCCTATGAGCAGGTGGCGCCGATAGGTACGTTTTGCAACTTGGGCACCTTTGTCTGTCAGGGTTATGCTGTGGTTATTGTCCACCTCGATGCAGCCGCTTTCTTTTAGCTGCTTTAACGCTATGCTTATGCTGGCTCTGGCATATCCGGTGTGTTTTACAATGTCCACGGCCCGTACATTGTTTTTACCCTTACCTATCACCAAAATCGCTTCCAGATAGTCTTCCGCAGATGCTCGTATCTTCATTTGACCCACCCCTGCACACATTAAATTTTTTGTCAATAGCTATTGACAAGCCTGTTAGTATATGCTAACATATTTGTTAGTTAGTGTCAACTAACAAATAATTATTCTAAAGAGGTGCTTTATGAACGACATCACATTCGCATTTTTACTGACTATAATTGCAGGCACGGCCACAGGCGTGGGCGGCCTTGCCATTCTGTTTTCCAAAAAAACAAGCAAAAAGTTTTTGTCCATTTGCCTTAGTTTTTCCGCAGGGGTCATGCTTTATATTTCATTTGCCGAAATATTGCTGGAGGCCTTTGAAGACCTTGAATACGCATTAGGCGATGGCATTGGGTATTTGGCCGCAACCATAGCGTTTTTTGTGGGCATACTTCTTGTAGCCATTATAGATAAGTTTATCCCTCATGGTGATGAAGTTACAGAGCTGGCGGAATACGCAAAACAAGGTAACAGTGAAGCGCTTGCTCAAAAAGACAAAAAAGAATTAAAGCGTACAGGGGTTATGGCGGCAATCGCTATCGCGATACATAACTTACCCGAAGGTATTGTTATTTTTATGGCGGCAATTCATGACCCCGCTTTGGGCATTGCCATAGCCCTTGCCATAATACTACATAACATCCCAGAGGGTATTGCCACGGCTGCTCCTATTTATTACTCCACAGGAAGCAGGGCAAAAGCACTTTTGTTTGCCTTTGTCACAGGATATGTCCAACCCATAGGCGCGCTCATCGCATGGTTTTTGATGCGAAATGTTTTTGACAACATGGAGGCCGCTTTTGGCATCGCCTTTGCTGCCGTAGCCGGAATTATGGTATATGTGGCGATACATCAGCTGTTGCCAGCGGCCCAAAAATTCGGAAAACATCACCTGGTTATGAAGTGGCTGTTTGCAGGGATGGCAGTTATGGCGATTAGCTTGGTTGCCCTGGAATTCGTTTTTTAATAAGCCTGCACAATCTCATCAACAACACATCCCGAGCCAAGGGAAGAATCTTCTGGACAGCAAAAGACATGACTCTTCCCTCGGCTCGAGGATGGCAGCAAAATAGCAGTTGATAATATCTGCATAAAATCATATCGTCATAAAAATTACTGAAATTGCTATTGACAAAGCAAAAAAGCTGTGCTACACTTACCATCGTTGGTGTAGTTTAATTAAACATGGAAAATCGCGGGGGATTAGCGCAGCTGGGAGGACGGACTGGTCGGCTACACATCCCCGAAAAATGTCCTCCGAATGAATGGCAGTGAAAATCATTTTCCACTAAGTGAATGGCAGTATTATAATTGCATATTTTTCCCAGAAATGGGAATTATGGGGGATTAGCGCAGTTGGGAGCGCGCCTGACTGGCAGTCAGGAGGTCACCGGTTCAAGTCCGGTATTCTCCATCCTAAATCCCCTGAAAGCCGTGCTTTCAGGGGATTTTTTTGTTATGGAATCTTAATGTGATTGATCAAAACTGCTATAAAAAATCGACCATTTTTGTAACTTTGTGTCACTAAAAGGAGGCTGTGGCCTTGCTTTTCTTGTTAATTTTCTGCATAATTATTCGGTAAGAATAGACCTGTTCGCAAACTGCTTCACACAATTTCTTTTGGCGCACGGCTCTCGACAGCTTTGCCCAAAAACATGGCAAAGCGTCTGCCGCCTACCACGCCAATAAATTGGTTCAGCAAGGTTTCCGAACAGGCCTAATATGTCAAAATAGCATACGCAGGAGGTAAAAATAGCAAGAGTGAGAAGCGTAAAGGAAAGCGGCAAAAATAGCAGACCGAATGCAACCGCTCAGTACAAAAAGAAAACTGGAAAAGATGTACCGCCAAACATGGTGATTAACGCTGTACTTGTTTCACGGTCATGCCGTTGCGCTCCGCGACAATCTCATTTGAATATAATTTCTATAAGAATATAATTTCAGATATAAGATATTAGTCGCTAGATAATTTTTAATAGAGGAAGGGAACAATCATGAGAAAAGTCAAAATTAAAAACATAGCTGACTTCTTCACGAAAATGGATAAGCATTAGTGCATCTAAATTAATATCAAGAGGAGAAAAAGCAAAATATGAGTCACTGAATAGCAGCTTCTTTAGGAGTGACGTTGATTGTTCTCTGAATACCTTGGTCAACAAATATTTTAGCATTGTAAGATATGCAACAGAATCACTTTTTAACCTTTTCACAACATCATGGTACTCCTACAAACCTGCTTGACTTCACTACATCCCCATTAATTTCCCTCTATTTTTCGCGTCAAGATGATGACTCGAATGTAGGTTGCGTATATTTTATTGACGAAAACAAAATTATTGATATGAGCAAATATATTATGTCTTATGACTTTAACTGCTTAGAGGAAATACTCGGCTTTTCTGATAATGCTACTGATATAACGCATTATTTCATCAAAAAATTTGCGGAGATCTGTGAATGTCCAAGTAGCAATGCTCAGTCTCTTATATCGATTTACTTGCACAAGTAAATGGCATATCAATTAAATTAGTAAATACTGATCAAATTGAATTTCTAAAGAAAATTGAAGATGAAATCAATTCGAATGGACTAAATAATCCTACAGAAAGAAGTATACTCTATTTTTTAGTTGTGCTCAAAATGCATATCCAACTCTTCCGCATATATGGGGGTTTGATGGTCAAAAACAAACCCACACTTTTCTATAACCCGCTGGGATTGGTGGTTTATAGAGAAGTGGGCGCAGGTGAGCAAATCCATATCCATATAGGCAAAGGCATGGTCTATCATAGCCGTGGTGGCTTCGGCAGCCAGGCCGTGGCCCCAATAATCCGGATGCAGAACATAACCTATATCCGCGGATGTTAGGCGGCGAAATCTCTTATCCTCCGCCGCCCAGGATTTGTGCAGACCAAAAGAGCCGATGACTTTTTTGTCGGCCAGATGGAAAAGCGCCAGGCATTCCCGCCTAAACCAGTCACTACGTAGAAACGCCAGTGCCGCCTCCATAGTGGCATGAGCCTTCCAACCGGCCATTTCGCCTACGGTCGGTATAGACGCGTAGGCGAAAAAGTCCACAAGATCGCTTTCCATCCAAGGTCGCATTAGCAGACGGTCTGTTTTTATTTGTGTATTTCGCAGGTCAATTTCCATATCGGCCTCTTTACAAGCTCTCGCCAAAATCTTTCCTAAACTGCGCGGCCAATAGCTCCGGCCAGTTTCCTATGGGCTTTAAGCGGCCAAAGAAGAAACGCAGAACCTTTGGTTCTTCCACAAATTCCAGCCCGCCTATAAGATGGCGATTTTTAAACAGCCAGGCAATGCGGTCGGCTGTGTATTTTACCTGTGACAAGGTAAATACGCGCTTTGGCAGAGCAAGACGCAAAAGCTCCATATCCGCAATGCGTTCGGTGCCGTCGTCGTTGCGTTGTTCACTTAGGGTGCCGCGCTCCATACCTCTTACGCCGCCGCCAATAAACATAGCCGCCGCCAACGCACCGGCGCGGTATTGAGTTTCGGGGATATGCTCACAAAACAGCCCGGCATCTACGTGGCAACCAAGACCACCGGGAGGCGTGACAACAGGCACACCTTTTGTCAGCAGCTCATTGCACAGGGCTTCTACAAAAATAGGTGTCTGGCTGATTATATCAATATCCATGGTCTCTCGCATACCAACGGCCATTGCTTCCATTTCGCGCACGGACATGCCGCCATAGGTTAAAAAGCCTTCAAAAAGCGGCACAAGCTCCCGCATTTTAAGGAACAGCGCGTCATCAGACACAAGTATGCCGCCGCCCCGGGCCGAACCCAGCTTGCGGGCCGAAAAGTATACAATGTCCATAAATGACGCGATTTCTCGTGTAATCTCTTTTATATCCACATTTTTGTATTTTTCGTCACGGGTTTTGATGAAGTATAAGTTGTCTGCCAAAAGGCTGGCATCACACACCAACAAAATGCCATGCTGGCGGCAGATGCGGGATACCTCACGCATATTGTCCATAGACACGGGCTGGCCGCCCACAAGATTGGCTGCGGCCTCTATGCGCATAAAGGCTATTTTTTCTTTGCCCAGACGGTTTATGGCCTCGTTAAGCCTGTCGATGTTAATGTCGCCCTTAAAGGGCATGTCGCTGCTGGTTTTAAGGGCCTCGTCAACAATAATCTCCTCAACACTGCCGCCCATTACGGTTATATGGGCCTTGGTTGTGGTAAAATGGTAATTCATCAACACAACCGACCCAGGTTTTACAAAGGTCTGGGCGATGATATTTTCGCAGGCGCGACCCTGGTGGGCGGGCAAAAAGTGCTTCATGCCAAAGATGTCTTGCAGCACACTCTCCAGCCGGAAAAATGTCTCAGACCCGGCATAGCTGTCGTCTGCCTGCATCATGGCAGCGTATTGGTTTTCGCTCATGGCATTTACGCCGCTGTCTGTCAACATATCCAAAAATATGTCTTGGTTTTTAAGTAAAAAGGTGTTAAACCCGGCCTCTTGCATACATTTTAGGCGATCTTCTACGGGCAAAAGATTTACCCTTTGCACCATGCGCACTTTATGCATCTCCAACGGTACATTTTCTCCGGATAATAATTTTACATTTGACATAGCGATTCTCCTCTTTTTTTAATTATTTCCTGCTCTGAAACAAAATAAGTCCCTGAGCAAGTAAGGACTTGCTCAGGGACGAGAAGAATCATAATTCCCGCGGTACCACCCTGATTGCGACTTAACACAAGCCGCCACTCGACGGAATCAAGCAATTCCTACCCCTATAACGGTGGGCATCCGTATGTTCCTACTAGATCACCATATTTCTTAGTGATTTTTCAAAACATCAGCTCGGGAGTGTATTTACATATCCGTCAGCACCTGCTTGCACCAACCGCAGTATCTCTGTTTGTCGGCATTTTGCCGAACATGCTGATTAAAGATATCTTTCTCTCCGTCATGGCCTTTTTGGCATTATACGACATGCAAAAACAAAAGTCAAGAGTTTTTTTGTGGAATGTTTTTACATTTTTTAGTGACTGCACAGGGTCGCCAGCACGAAATTAGCGCAAATGGAAAAAATTCACCATCATAGAATTTTTTCGCAAGCGCAGAATAATCCAAATAAGGAGGACAGCCTTTATGGACATATATATTAAGCCCAAAAAAAAGGCGGCCCTTGTGGGCAAGGCTGACGTGACAGTAAAGGACATTGCCGATGTGTATGCCCCGGCAGACATGCAAAAACGGGTGGAGGGCGTGAAGCTCTTGACCACGGACGGCGCGGACGGGGTATATTTGGTGTCGGTTATTGATGTGGTAAAGGCCGTGACGGCAACATTGCCCGGCCACACTATAACCAATTTGGGAGAAATGGACACCATGGTAAGCATAAAGGCCAAGCCACCCAAGAAGCGGCCTTTTGTAAAGTGGCTGAAGGTTGCCATGGTGTCTTTGGTGTTGTTTGTGGGGGCGTCCAGTGCCATTATGGCTTTTCATACGGATTCCCAGCTGACCGCCGTATTTAAGCAATACCACAAGATGTTTTTTGGCCAAGAGGTGGAAAAGCCGCTAATCATCAACATCCCCTACTCCATCGGTCTGGCCCTGGGCATTGTGGTGTTTTTTAACCACTTTGGCGGCAAACGGCTGACCAAAGAACCCACACCCATAGAGGTAGAAATGGCCACATACGAAAAGGACGTGGAGGACGCGGTTATCCAAACAATTGAACTGAAAAACGAAAAGCAGGAAAAGAGAGAAAACAAATGACGATTTTGCAAAGCATCGCTGTTATTTTTATTGGCCTGGCCAGTGGTATGGTGGTTAGTGGGGCGGTTTTTGCCTTTATCGCGGCCATTGGGGTGGTGCCGCGCATGGCCAAACGCACAGCCACGCCAGAGTGTATAGTTATTTACGAAGAGGCCATTATATGGGGTGGTATTTTCGGGGCATCTGCCATGATTATTGACTGGCGGCTGCCCAGCTGGCCTGTGGCCGCCGGGCTTGTGGGTATTTTTGGCGGGGTGTTTTTTGGTGTGCTGGCCATGAGCCTGGCAGAAACATTGGACGTGCTGCCCATATTGTCCAAGCGGCTGGCTATCAAAGAAGGTGTATTTTGGTTTGTGCTGGCCATCGCAATGGGCAAAATGGCAGGGTCGTTGCTGTATTTTATTGTGTCGGGGTTTTACACTCCGCAAGGCTAGGAGGAGTTACATGAATATTGGCACATCAAAAAAAGAATACGACAAAATGGTAAAGCAGGCATCGCCAAACAGCCGCATAGGGGCCAATTGTGTTAGAGCTTTTTTGGTGGGTGGGGCTATTTGTGTCTTTGGCCAGGGACTTAGCAGTATATTTATGGCCATGGGGGCAGACAAAGACATGGCGGGCACCCTAGTGGCTGTTGCACTGATATTTTTGGCTATTTTGGTTACAGGCCTAGGCAAATATGATGATTTGGTAACCTTTGCAGGAGCAGGAGCCAGCGTGCCCATAACAGGCTTTGCCAATGCGGTGGCGGCTCCTGCCATAGAATTTAAAAAAGAAGGCTATATAATGGGTGTGGGGGCAAAGATGTTTTTGATAGCCGGTCCGGTGATTGTGTACGGCACGCTGGCGTCTATGGTTGTGGGGTTGATATATTATTTTGTTCGATAAGAGGTGACAGTATGCTGAAACGATACGGCCGCCAGACGGTGTTGTTTAACAGTCCGGTGGGCATAATGGCCACGGCATCAGTAGTAGGGCCAAAAGAGGGCCAGGGGCCGTTGGCCGCGTATTTTGACCAAATAGAGGCCGACCCCATGTTTGGTACCGAAAGTTGGGAAAAAGCCGAAAGTAAATTTGCAGAAACAGCGGCGGAGATGGCAGCAAAAAAGGCCGATACGGCCATTGGGGATTTTGAATATATAATAGCAGGTGACCTGCTAAACCAAAGCACGGGCAGTATATTTGGCCTGCGTAATACCAACGCACCATACCTGGGTATTTTTGGCGCATGTTCCGCCATGGGCGAAGGTATGAGCCTTGGGGGAATGCTGATAGACGGGGGTTTTGCCCAAAAGGTGATATGTCTGGCATCCAGTCATTTTTGCTCGGCAGAAAAACAGTTTCGTTTTCCCTTGGAATTCGGCTCACAAAGGCCGCCCACATCCAGCTGGACCGTAACAGGCTCTGCCGCCGTGGCCCTTGGCGGCACAACTGGTGGCCCATCAGTAATGGGCTGTACCACCGGCAAAATGGTAGACATGGGCGTGACAGATGCCAATAATATGGGGGCAGCCATGGCTGGGGCGGCGGCAGATACCATTGTTGCGCATCTAACAGATACGGGGCGCAGTACGGATTATTATGACAAGATTATCACGGGGGATTTAGGATATATAGGCCAAGAGCTGTTGCTGGCCCTGGTAAAGAAAAAGGGATATGATATAACCCATAAACACATTGACTGCGGCATAGAGATTTTTGATAAAAACACCCAAGATACCCTGGCGGGCGGTAGTGGGTGTGCTTGCAGCGGCGTCACCTTTGCGGGATATTTTTATGATAAAATGAAACGGGGCGAGCTTAATAAAATCCTTTTTGTGCCAACAGGGGCACTGATGAGCCCAACCAGCGTACAGCAGGGCGAGAGCATACCGGGCATTGCCCATGCTGTGGTCATTGAAAATGCTTAAAAAGATTGTCGCCCAAAGGCGACACAATGAACGGAGTCGATAATATGCAATACATCTGGGCTTTTTTGGTGGGCGGCGCAATTTGTGTCGTCGGGCAAATTCTAATAGACAAAACCAAACTAACTTCCGCTAGGATACTTGTGTTTTTCGTGGTAGCCGGCGTAATTTTAGGCGGCCTTGGCCTATACCACCATCTGGTAGAATTTGCCGGTGCCGGTGCCACCGTGCCCTTGCCGGGCTTTGGCAACCTGCTGGCCAGGGGTGTTAAAGAAGAAATAGACCGAGCAGGAGCCATAGGCATTTTAACCGGCGGCCTAAAAATGGCGGCGGCCGGCATAATGGCGGCAGTATTCTTTTCTTTTGTGGCGGCCCTTATTTTTGAACCCAAAGCCAAGTAGTCAAAAACAAAAACAACCCCGCGCCCGGCAAGCGTGGGGTTGTTTTAATTAATACACCGTGGCTACCATCATCCTCTAAAAAAGTATTGACACAATAAAGAATATGGTTTATAATTACTCTCGTTGCTCCACCAAAACCAAGGCCCGTTGGTCAAGGGGTTAAGACACCGCCCTTTCACGGCGGTAACAAGGGTTCGAATCCCTTACGGGTCATTTTAACAGCCATAACCGCAAAACACGGCGCCATAGCCAAGTGGTAAGGCAGAGGACTGCAACTCCTTTACCCCCGGTTCAAATCCGGGTGGCGCCTTAATCTGCACCAAATGCCCAAGTGGCGGAATTGGTAGACGCACAGGACTTAAAATCCTGCGGTAGCAATACCGTGCCGGTTCGATTCCGGCCTTGGGCATCATGATAAATACGGGCTTTCCGATACATCGGATGGTTCGTATTTTTTTAGATTTTTAGTCCTTTACCCCTCATTTCTAACAAATTTCTAACAACCTAACCTCCGGCAACTGAAATTTGGTATTGAGAGCATCGGCAACCAGCGGCCTCCACACTTGCCAGTGCGGCGCACTCCCAAGTTAGCCTTTCACGATAACATAAGAAAGAGCTATATTGGGGTAGATTGATGCGCCAACCACGCAAAAAAATGGAAGAAGTGATACTAAGATCTGTGCAAGGGATTCGGGGGTTCTTTACAAGCGTCAAACTGATTCTTTCCAAGAAAAATCGAGTTGCACTTATCGCAAATGCGTTCTTTTGATGTATTTTGCTATATTATCATAATCATTATATATAAATTTTTCATTTATCCCGATAATGTCCAACTCTCTCCGTATTTGCAATTTGTCAATAATTTCAAAGGTTATATCAGGTTTTATCCTTTGAATCATGGGATCAAACAAGAAATCTTCATAGCAGAAGTCAGATAAATACTGCTGCTGTATAAATATTGATGATTGATTGTCTATTCGAGGATTAATCAATGGTGGATTATATGCAAAATAGAAAGGAAGATCGATATTTTTAATGCCATAGCGATACCTAGGCGATAATTGGGTTTTAATAATTCTAAGTACATGCGGTATGTGCTATACAAATAGCAAGCGAGCAAAGCAAAAACCACCCTTAGCAAGAAGGGTGGTTTTAAAAAGCTGTTTATTATCTTCTGGTGTATTCAAATGACATTCCGGCAATAGTGCGGCTGGTTAATGTAAGTCTGTTTCCGTCCAATGTGTAATCCCATTCTGTGGGAGCAATACAATTTGTGCCGCATAGGTCGGGGGTAACGCAAATAGACAATACCCTATTAACTGCCGTCCATCGTATATTGCTTCCGGCCATTGTTCCTTGGTTGTTGGCCTGCAACACGTAATAAGGTGTACCCATCCAATACCACGTACCCACCAAAGTTGATGCCGGTTGAGCTTGTGTGGTAGCAGGGGGTTGTTCGGTTGCCTCACTTGATACCAATACAGCGTTATTGGCTCCATCCCAGTCCACACTATAGCCCATGGCTTCCAACACTGCTCTTACAGGCATATAATTGCTAAAAAAGCCTGGGTTTTCCTCTGTTACTATAGACACTAAAGGCATATCTAAGTCAAGCTCGACACCATCAAAAATAACTCTGTTGGTGTTGAATGTAGCTGAAGCTATTGCGCCAGATGCCAAGACAGTGGTTCCGACCAAAAGCACACCTACAATAAGCCCAACTACAAAACCCTTTACATTTCTTAATTTCTCCATACTTTACAACCTCCATTAAAAATTTTGATATCGTTTAACATCGCAAATTGTAACATGTTTCGACAAAGAAATCAAATGTTTTTAAATTCCAGCAGTGGTTATATACGTCAAAATCTGTCGATGGGCCAGATCTAATCACGAATCAAAATTAATATCTGGCTGTTTGCGGGGCAACATCCGGACGACCGAAGGCGGTCATCCCTACGGATATCCTGCTAATGTCGTGTGCAGGGGCGGCATTTTGCCGCCTGTAATCCGTGTGTTATTCCGGTATACTTTCCTGATGCAACCGATTTACGGCGGTAACAACAAAATTATAATCGGTATAATTAGCCATGGATATCCCGTGGCGATAGGCATTCTGCCCGACCACAGCGGGAATTATGGCGTAAATATTGGCGGGATTGTCTGCGTCTACCACTGCCCTGCGAGAACGATAAATAACAAAATACCGCGGCCGCACAAGCTGACTGGTGCTAAATTCACCATTAAGCCAATATATTGCGCCATCTTCCACACGCACACTGCGGGGTGCACCAGGTGCCGTACCACCAAGGTGCTTATGTGCCGGCACCAGGGCCGGATAGCGCCAGGCCCCTGCCACAAGGGCGTCCATGGCATAAGATGTACCGTCAATCCGGCCGGGACGTATGTGGTTGTGAGCAAATATCATAGAACCGTGAATGTTTGGGTTACCCAAATTATAATGCTCTTGCCGCAAAAATGTACGCACGCCCTCCATCTCGTAGCCTTCGGCATTACGCCATTTGGCGGGGGGATTTTCCGCCATACGGTACAGGCCCAGGCCAATGTACAGGCGGGTTGTGGTATATGCGCCATCAGAATTACGCATGTGGCCATATGGGCCGTAGTCGAAAACAAGACGGCTCCACCAGTCGGCAATAGGGCCATAGGGCGCGGCAGGCAGGCTCCAATCCCAGTATATTTGCGGAGTAATGTAGTCGATGAAATTATAGATAATCCAGCGGCGCGTGTCGGCAAAAGACGAGTGATAATTTGACCAGCTGGTGGTGGAAGCACTGCCGGTATACGGCGTAACACCGCCACCGTCAAGGCCTGTGGTGCCGTTGCCGCTTATCCATACGCCGCCGGGGCTTATGCCAAACTGCACCCAAGGGGCGGCGGCTTTTATGGCCTCGTTGACTTCACGTATAAGCAGCTCGGTATTTTCCCGCCGCCAGTTAGCGCGGCCAAGGGGTGTGTTGGGATGGGTGGTGTTGTAACGGGCAAATGCCACATCGTCATTCCATCCGCTTGGATAAAAATAATCATCAAAATGTATGGCGCATATGTCGTAATTTTCCACAACTTCCATCACCCGGTCTACAATCCACTGGCGGGCGGCGGGTACACCGGGGTCAAGGACATACCGGCCTTCGCCCAAGGCGATGTATTCCCCCATGGTGTTAAAGGGATTGCCGGGTATGGTCGCCCATTCTGCCCTAATTTCTGACAGATCCGTAATGATTTCGCCGGTAGAGGACAGGGTTATACCGTCTCCGCGGGTATATGATATCAAGGAATGAGTAATGCGATAGGGGTTAAGCCAGGCGTGAAGCTCCATTGTGCGCTCGCGGGCTAATTCCACTGCATATGCCAGGGGGTCAAAGACATTGCCGTTAGAATCCAGCAGTTGGCCGGTGAAATTGGTTTCGCCGGTAAGCCAGGCCGACCATGGCACCAATGCGGAATTATAAAAAGCATCACCCGTGGGGCTTATTTGGAAGATAACGGCGTTCATATTGCGGGCGGCCATTTGGTCAAAACGCAGGCGCAGCTCATATTTTTGCCTGTCTACATGATACGGTGTGGTGCCGCGGGCCTCCACACTTGGCCAGTCTATATTTATCACCGTGGCTATCCATGCGGCGCGCAGGTGGCGTTTTTGCGGCACATCCTCGCCTAGGGCAATAGTGGCCAGGTATGGGCGATATCGGCTGTAATAATCTATAATGCTGTAGCGAAAGGTGTTGATGGCGTCCAATAGGGCATATGTGTCCTCATCAGCTTTTGCGGCGTAAATAGCATCGGCAAAGGCGGCGATGTCACGGGGATAATGGCGGCCGGCGCGGATGTTGGGGCCGTAAGGTGCGGCGGCGGACAGGCGGTTTTGGGCATAACGCAGCAGGGCAGCAAATTCTCCGTTTTCGTACCCGTTTTCGTATATATATTCAAGCTTCGGCACTTCTGGGGCAGGCTCTTCCGCCACTGTGTCGTCATCGGGATACTCTGCGGCATCTGTCGGTGCCGCGCCCGGCTTTTCTGCGGCATAGGTTTCCGGATATTGGCCGTGGGATAGTGATGTTACGATAATGATGGCAGCTATCAGCAGGGCTACTGCAATGCATAGCCCAATTATAGCTCGTTGCAATCGGCGCGTTTTCAAGGATATACCTCCGGACGTCGTTTTTTTCATTATACAACAAATTTCTTGAGCTTGGCAAATATTTGTGGTAAAATCGCCGTAAAGGGAGTGATAGCGTGGAATATACTTATGATTCGCCTGTAGGCAAGTTGCTTATAATTTATGATGACGACCATGTGACAGGGCTTTACTTTGACAAAGAACAGACAGCGGAGCATGTACATAATGCCGTAATAGACCAATGCGTGCGGGAGCTGGATGAGTACTTTAACCGGCAGCGCACAGACTTTGATGTGCCGGTAAAGGCCCGCGGCACGGCGTTTCAGGCGGATGTTTGGGCGGCATTATGCCGTATACCTTATGGCAATGTGGTGTCTTACGGGCATATTGCCCAAGAAATTGGCAACCCCAAGGCCAGTAGGGCGGTGGGTATGGCTAATAACAAAAACCCCATATCTATCATTGTGCCATGCCATAGGGTTGTTGGCGCAAATGGCAAAATGGTGGGCTATGGCGGCGGACTGTGGCGCAAGGAATGGCTGCTGGCCCACGAAAACAATCAAAAGCCTTGAAAACAAAAGGAAAAGCCTCTTATATCAAGAGGCTTTTTTTACACATAAGCGGGTGATGGGAATCGAACCCACGCATTCAGCTTGGAAGGCTGATGTTCTAGCCATTGAACCACACCCGCATATTGTGGAGGAAGTCATATGTGTTTGACGACTCTCTCCACCTAAGTCATAATAAATTATTTTTTGGGGTTTGTCAAGCACTACTTTATGCAAACAGTTTTTCTTTCCTTAACAGCAGATAAAACACCGCCGTGCCTATTGTCGCCACGGCCAAAATTAACACTTGTATTAGCATAATGTGGCTGAAAAACACGATGGCTAGGAATATAAAGCCAGCGTTAAGCACCATGCCGCCAAAGAGGACGATGTATATGGATGCGCTGTGGCCTTTTAGTAGCTGGTATTCGCTGGCCCAGTCGTAGCGGGGAAATTTGGCGTTGACATACATGGCAAAGACGGATTCGAAGACGCAATACACAATGGGGATAAGGTACATAAAAGCGATGGTAAGAGGGTCGGGTCTTAGGGTGATAACGAGAGCGGTGGAGGCTATAACAGCCGCCGGCACCATGATGGATATGGACATGGCTATTTTGGATTTAAAAATGGTGATGGCGGGTAGGGGCAGGGAGCACATTATCCAGCGGTTTTTGCCCTCAAGCGACAGCGCCACCGCGGTTATGGGCATTATGCCCACCATAAATATAATGGCTAAGGGGGATACCTGGGCTATGGTGTTTAGGATGTCTTCGGGGTAAAGGCCAGGTATGTCGTAAAGGCCTAAAAAGCCGATGAAAGATTCCGGCCCAACGAAGGCTATTATCACCGCTACCGCAACGGTGATAAGTGGCCCCATAACAGCGTTTAGGGCATAGGTGACATTGGATGTAATGCGGCGGGCTTCACGTTTGTACATTGCCATGAATGGGCTGCCGGCCTTTAGTGTGCCCAGCTTGAAGTTGCGCTTTTTGCCAAAGGAGGACACCCGGGTGTTTATTTTTGTGTAAAACCTGGACACAACGACCGTGTACAGAAAAAACACGCCCAAAGACACCAAGGCAAACAGGCCAAAGCTAAGCCAATTGGCATTAACAATGCCATCAGATAACCATGCCGCCGGGGGATAAAACTGGCCTAACAAAGTGCTTACCACAACGCCAAAATCCGCAACCTGCTCTATATTTGTCATCATCACCGGCAAATCCATGGTGAAAATAAAATAGAAATACGCCCCAAGGGCGGCCAGGGCCAGTACAATGCCCAGTAGGTTTTTGTATTTAAAGCGCGATGTGATGGCGGTTAGCAGGGTACCCACAAGTATCACGGCTATCATGGGTATCATAGGAGCCAAAAAGGCGGCCAGAATGTACATGATATAACCGTGGAGGGTTGGCTGACCGTGTATGCCGTATAATACCATGGCCGGGCCAAAAATAATAAGGCTGAAGGCCAAATTGGCGATATATACCATGGTAAGGCGGCTTAGCACCACCGCAAAGCTGTTAACGGGCAGGGACATCACCAGGTCATAATCTTTGTGGCCAAAAAGCACGCCGCTGGCTTTTAAAAATGTGGTGACAACAATAAAAAGCGAAGCCGTAACTAGATTTATGATAGGCAATTGGTCTGCCATACCCATTAATGCCGGCCCAAGACTGATAAAATAACTGATGGCAACAAAGCCACCCACAAGCACAAAACCGCCAATGGCCAGCAATATCAGTCGCAACAACGCGGCATTGCTTTTGGAATGTATGGTCTTGTTGATGGAGAACGTGGCCAGCATTTGGAGGCGCAGGAGCACGAAGTATTTACGAATCATCCCGAGCCACCTCCAGGAAAATATCTTCCAGGGAGCTATCCCCAAGGACGGTCTCGGTAGCACCTGATGTTACCAGTCTGCCGTCTTTTATTATGCCAATTTTGTTACACAGTTTTTCCACCACCACAAGTATGTGGCTGGAGAAAAATATGGCAGAACCGCCGGCGCACAGCTCGTGCATCATTTCGCGCAGTTTTACCGTGGCAACGGGATCCAGGCCGATAAAAGGCTCATCTAATATCAGCAGCTTTGGCTGGTGCATAAAGGCGGCTATCAGCGAGCACTTTTGCTTCATGCCGTGGGAATATGATGATATTAAATCTCCAAGGCTGGATGTCATGTCAAACATGCCGGCATATTTCTCTATACGGGCCTGGCGCAAGTCGCGCTCTACACCATAAATATCGGCAATGTAATTAAGATATTGTATGCCTGTAATGTACTCATACAGGTCAGGCTTGTCGGGAATATAGGCAATACGGGATTTTGTAGCCACGGGGTCGTCTTTTACATTGTGGCCCTCCACCAAAATGGTGCCTTCTTCATAATCCAGCACTCCAACCACAGCACGTATGGTTGTGGTCTTGCCGGCACCGTTGTGGCCAATAAAGCCATACACATCACCGGGGGCCACGCTAAGGGTTAAATCATCCACTGCCCGCTTGCCGCCGGTATAAATCTTTGAAAAATTCCTGATGTCCAAAATGTTTTGCATATATTCCCTCCTTGAAACAAAAATAACATTAGCGCAATATATACGCGCAGTAGGCCTGAGAAGTCTGTGTGTGGCAAAAAATGAGCGACCACAGGTCGCCCGTATACAAGAAGGCATGACGGGTACTTAAAAACCGTCAAACATCCTCGTCGCAAAGCCTATACGGCCCCTGCCGGACAGGTCTGCGGTCTCATCCATGGCCATCTCTACGGCATATTTATCCGGGTCGTCATGGTCTGTGTAGACAGTGGCCACAAGACCCGCGGCGTCCAAATCCAGCCAGGTAAATGGCCTGCTGGTTGCTGTGGTCTTCATGCCATATTTGTTTGTATAGGTGCATTGGGCGGTGACAACCACATAAGACGCATTGTTGATGCGGATGTTATATCTACGGTCGAGGCGTATAATTTCGGCATTGTGGCGCATACCATGATCTTTAAGGTCTTCCAGGGTTTTAATATGGCGTCTGCGGCTTAGGGTCAAAATTAAGCCCGGGATAAACATACCCAGGCCGGAAAGACCAAAAGGCCCGCCAAGGATAAGGGGCATAAAAGGGCCTACGGCACCCAGGGATTGGTCTGTGGACACAGCAAAGCCTATGCCTGCCATCATTATTGCGAGAAGCAGAAAAATGCTGCCTACCAGCAATAGAATAAAGCCCACAATGCCGCCTGGGTTTTTTAATAATTGGGAATGTCTCATGAATACCTCCCTAAACTTGTGTGGACGGGCGGCAAAATGCCGCCCCTACGGTAAACAACCAAAAGCTGGTAATATAATCTTACACAATCAACCCCAGCTTTTTAATCAAGCCGGGCAAAGCCAACTCAAAGGCCACACCATAGCGGCGTTCTTGGTCTAAATCCACTGTGATGCATATGCATTCGTATACATAATCACAGGCTATCTGGGTGGCCTGGGCCAGCGTGTTGCCCGCCAACAGGCCGGACAACAGGGTAGAGCCGAAAACATCCCCCGTGCCGTGGAAATAGCCATCTATGCGGGGCGCAAAGACATAATCTATCTGATTTTGGGCGGCATCATATATGGCGGCACCCAGCTTTGCCTCATCAAACCACGCACCGGTAAGCACTACTTTTTTTGGGCCAAGGGCCGCCAATTTGCGCAGCAGCTTTTCGATATATGGCTTGTCATATGGGCCTTCGCGGTATTCTTCATCTACCATAAAGCAGGCCTCGGTAATGTTGGGTATTATAATATCCGCCCCGGCGCACAGGCGGGCCATACCCTTGGCCATTTCGGGGCTGTATATGGTATACAGTTTGCCATTGTCAGCCATAACCGGGTCCACAAGAATGATATTATCCGGGGTTTTGTATGTGGCAAAAAGCTCCGCCACCAGGTCTATTTGCTCAAAAGAACCCAAAAAACCGCTGTACAGGGCATCAAAACCCAGACCCAGGCCTTGCCAATGGGCCGATATGGGGCGTATGTCCTGGGTAAGATCGCGATAGGTAAAGCCCTCAAACCCGCCGGTGTGGGTGGATAGCACAGCCGTGGGCAGCACGCCGCAATCGTGGCCGGCGGCGGAAAGTATGGGCAGGGCAACCGTAAGAGAGCAGCGCCCCACGCAGGAAATATCATGTATGGCCATAACACGCTTTTGTTTTTTCAAAATGACTTCCTCCTTGTGTATGCGGGCGGATATGGAACCCGCCCCCTACAAATATCCAATATCTATATTCTACCACAACCTGGGCCACGGCTCAATCATAAATTAGCCCGGAGCGAATATAATTTCATGAGGTGGTGAATGATGGAGAATTCCGGGCTTAAAGCACTAAACGCGGCCATACCCCATGTTGACCTTAAATATCAAAAAAAGCTGGCCATAGCGGTGAAGATGATGGAGCTTAAAGAAATTTGCCGCCATTATGACAACCTGGAAGCCCAGGGGGCAAGGGCGCAAAACCCACGGTGGAAACAGGATATGATAAGTGCTGTTATGCCCTATTTAAGCGAGGAAAAACAGCAAGGCCTAAAAACCATGGCGCAGATGATGGAAATGCAGGAAGTGATGGCGAACTTTGAAGCTTTTAAGGAGTTGAGCGAGTGGATATAGAAAAAAACAACGAGCATAGGTATGGCGCGGCACTGGATATGCTAGAACCAGATATGGCCCAGCTGCTGGAGGAATTTTTGGGCAAAATAAAAGGCAAGGGCATTGGGGAGATGATGCCCATTCTGGCGGAATTTAAAAGCAGGCTGCCGAAGGACAGGGTTTTTACGCCGGAGGAAAAGGCGGCCATTGTGGAGGAGGCCTTGTCGGCCATGCCGGAAGACGAAAGAAACAGATATAAAACGTTTTTGAAGATGATGAAGATAGTTTAGGTATAGACAAACGGGCGGCCACACAGGGCCGCCCGATGTTTTATTTTTTGTAATGCATATGTCTTACTTAAATCTCAAACTGTCCCTTGCTATCCCCATTTATCACGTAATAACACATTTTTTCCTCGGGCTTAAAATAAACTTCCATGCTGGCAAGGTCTTTCATCAAATTGCCCTCGCTTTTCCAAATTTCCTTCACAATATCGCTTAATTTTTTACAGTCGGTTTGTTCGCCGGCCAATTCCACATAATAGTCAATTTTCATAGATATCCCTCCCGCATTATCAGACATTGTTCGGAAACCTTGCCTAACCAATTTCTGAACAAGTCTATTGTCATACCTTAGCTTACTATCAAGAGGGGTTGCGTGTCAACAAAAAAATTACACATGGGCATCAAAATCGACGGCTTGCTCGGCTTGCTCCAGTTTGGCTACGGACACTTCAAAGGCGGTTTTTTCCACCACGTCGCCATCTTCCATCTTTTTTTGGTACAACCTGCTTTGCATACGCCCCCAAAGCTTTATGTTGTCGCCTACCTCCAGCTTCGAGCCGAAGCGGGCGTTGCGGCCCCAGGTTATACAGGGGATATAGTCAGATTTGTTATAAGAGCGGTTGACGGCCAAAAGCAGGTCACAAATTTCCCGGCCAAATGGGGTTGTACGATAAATAGGCGGCTTGCATATGTAACCATCCAGATGCACCTCATTGGGGTTTTCTTTGTGCAGCCCTTCTCTAAGCTCATAATCTTTAGCAAAAACCGTCAAAACAAGGCGGTTGCGCCGCTCTTCTTCAATAAAGTTGTTGTAAGAGCGTATTTGGCCAGATATGTCTATATCCACGCCTGGCACAAACTTATCCTTGTCCATTATGCGTTCGGAAATAGTAATGGGCAATAGGTCGTGGGTGTCGCTTAGGCGCGGCACCAAAAGATCAAAGCTATAAAAGCCCTCCCCATAGACATCATGGCTAAAGCTGGGCTGTGTGGCGATTTTTCCTAAAAGGCCAATGCGGTTGTTTGTGCTGGGATTCTCTGTCTGCATATTTTTGCTCCTTTCGTATATCTCCAGAATAATGTCGAGTGTTCATGACAATTCTATTTTATCTTTTGAAAAAATATTACTGCTTGGCAACATTTTGGCTAAGGTCTGTCGACAGACCTTATACCCGGCCGCAATATTTTGCGTCATTGTATTTTATCCATTTGCGTGATATAATATTTACACAGTCATAATGTTGCAGGAGGTAGAATTTTGTCAAACAACAGAAAAAACAAGGGTGCAGCCCTGGTGGTTATATCAATAATTTTGCTGGGTATAATTGCTGCGGGTGGTGTGCTGGTTTATAATTTATTTTTTGGCCAAGGTACCCAAGAAGCACCTGACACAGCCAATACGGAGGAAATTGATTTTTTTGAACATTACGGACATCTGGACAACCGCCGCATAAATGTGGTAATGCGCGGCGATATTGTGGCGGTGCCCACTGCCCCTGTATTCATTGACGGCGGACTGCACCTGCCCGCCGACTTTTTGCGCCAATATATAGACCGCTATATATTTTGGGAAGCAAACACCGGCCGTCTTACCATAACCAATATGGACCAGGTTACGCGCTTTTATCCTAATGATACCACATATACCTTAAATTGGGAAGAACAACAATTAGTACATCCAATACGCGAACTTGGAGGCATGGCGTTTATGGCTGCCGATATGGTTATGCAGCGTTATCCTGTCACCATAACCTATCAAGAAGAATATAACCTGGTTTTAATAGATTTTCATCGTTATGCACGTACATTTTACACAGTGGCGATGGATGAGAGTGGCGAAGAAAGTTGGGCTGCCCTGCGTTTTGGGCCAAACAATCAATACCCCATTATGGCCAGACTTTTTGACGGGGACAGAGTGTTGTATATCGAAGCCCATCGGGAATATAACGAAGAAGGCGAAAATGGGGAATATAGCAGGTATTGGCGTGTGCGTACGGAAAGTGGCCTAGTGGGTTATATATCGGCGGATAATTTAAGCCGGGTAAATTATATCCCTGCTGTGCCACAAATAGAACAACGCCGCCCCATTACCCGCCCCTTTGACGGTCATATACACTTTACCTGGCACCACATGGGTGTTAACAACCCGGACACATGGGTTGTCCCGCCGGGCTTGAATGCCATATCCCCCGTGTGGTTTAGCTTTGATGAAGATCCCAGCGGTAACTTTACTGGCAATATTACCAGCTGGGTAAACAATCAATATTTAGCCTGGGCCCGCGCCAATGGCATTGAAGTGTGGCCAATGATATGGGACGCAACCTCTGACGGGGCCTTTAGTGCCGCCATAAGCCGTGCTGTCCTTACAAATGCCTATGTGCGGGATAATGTTATTGCTCAATTGATGGAATTTATACGTCGGTACAATCTGGACGGCATTCAGGTGGATTTTGAGGCGGTACAAGAGGATTTTGCTGATGAATGGATACAATTTTTGCGGGAACTGGCCGTGCCTATGCGCCAGGCAGGGGCTGTGCTGTCTGCGGCTACAAAGGTACCTATGCCCCACAATATGTTTTGGAATCGCACAGAAATCGGCTTGACGGTGGATTATGTCATGATTATGGCCTATGACGAACATTGGCGCACATCTCCAACTGCCGGGCCTGTGGCCAGCTTTACATGGGTGCAGCACGCTGTACGCGCCACCCTAGAAGAGGTGCCGCGGGAGCAAATTATCGTTGGTCTGCCCACATATGTAAACATATGGCGCGAAGAGATTATCGACGGCGAATGGCGGGTGGTTAACGCTACGGATCGCAGTCAAGATAACCCGGTGGCCAGGCAAATTAGCATGAATTTTGCCCGCAGTTTTATGACCGAACGAGGTGCCACGTCTTATTGGGATTATATCCTGCGCCAATATTATTACGAGGTGGAATTTACGGAAAACGGTGTGGAAATGCGATATCGGGCGTGGCTGGATGATGCGCGCTCTATGGACGAAAAACTTTCCATCCTTAACCAATACAACCTGGCCGGCGTGGGTTTTTGGCAAAAATATCTGGCCCATGCGTGGATGTGGGACTTGGTGTACGAACATTTGAATTAACCGGCATCATTTTTCAAACACAAAAAAGGAGATCACCATGAAATATTTTGACGCACACGCGCACTACATCGGAAAACGCTATAACAAAGACCGTCACCGCCTTTTAACCCACATGCACAAAAATGGTGTGGAATATATAGTAAACTCCACCAGCACATTGGAGCTGGAAGAAGGCCTGCAACTGGCCAAAGAATACGACTTTGTATACCTTAGCATAGGCGACAACGCCGCATATACCTCTGGGCCGGAGGGAGACAAATACATCAGCGACGAAATGCTGGAGAGAATGATAAAGATCTGTCAGCGTAACAAAAAGGTCGTGGCCTGGGGCGAAATAGGTATTGATCTGCGCAGGGAAGCGGAGCGCAGCAAGGAGTATCCCAACGGCACCCAAAACCAAATATACTGGTTTAAAAAACAGCTGGATGCCGCAAAGCAAGTGAAGTTGCCCGTGGTAATTCACTCCGGCGATGCTTGCCAGATGGTTTTTGACATCCTAAAAGAAGCCGATATGCCAAATTATGGCCGCGGCCGCGGCATGATACACTGCTATCTTGGTACCCCGCAAATGGCCCTGGAATATATAGAAATGGGTTATCTCATTAGCGTCACCGGGGTTGTCACTCACAAATCTGCAAGGGGGCGTAATCTTGTCGAAGTCGTCAAAAAAGTCCCTCTGGAAAATATGCTAATCGAAACCGATTGTCCATACCTTACACCAGAACCTATCCGCAATGAAAGAAACGATTCTGCCAACCTTAAATTTGTGGCGGAAAAAATAGCGCAAATAAAAAACACCACGCCGGAAGAAGTGGCCAGGGCCACAACCGCCAATGCGCGGGCGTTTTTTGGGATATCGTAGGGGCGAACTGCGTTCGCCCGCAGGATAGCACCACCGTTATCTACAACTTATCCCGGCTAAAGATCACCGCTACATTCCCTTCTCTATATATCCTGCCTTCACGCTCCGGCAGCCTGTCAAATGGCCTGGACTTCTCTACGCATATACTTTTGGCCACGCTTATAAATTTCTTAAAATATTCTTCTTTGGCAAAAGGCCTGGTATCATGGCCTATAAAAAAGGTATCAAAGGGCAAGGTGCCCACCCGCTCTAACATAGCGGCATAATCCGCAATTGACGTGGATTCTGCCAAAAACACCCATGTACAGGTATTGGCGGCGTCGCTGTTAAGCAGCACGCCTTTTTCCCGCACCAAAATACCCACAGAACCCTGGGTGTGGCCCTCCATGGGTACCACTTCCGCCGTCAGACCGCCAAGGTCAAAAACCTGCCCGTCCTCCAGTTTTTTCAAATTGCCGGCACCCCTGTGTATATATGTTTCGGCATCAAAACCCTCCGGCGGGGTTGCCAGTCTTTCGAGCACCCTACGACGTCCCGTCCTAGAGGCATGGCGCAAACACAGCTCATAATCATCCGCGCCAATCCAGGCCTCTTCAAACTGATATGCCCCATTGGCATGATCTAAATGACCATGTCCTAATACCACTGTAACGGGCAAATCCGTAATCTCCCGCACCGCAGGCTCTATAGGCATTATGCCATAGCCTGTGTCATACAAAAGTGCCATATTATTGCCCACAACCAGGTACATATATGTGTCCATGGGGTCGTGTATGGCCCACAGCCACGGATAAATCTTTTTTGTTGCGTAATATCCCATAAAGATCACCTCATATTTTTCCAAATTGCTATTAAAAACTGTTCGGTCGCCCGACCACATTAATACGCATGGGGCAGCAAATCCCTAATAGTCACCACCACGCCATCGGCCACCATAACCTGCGTATCCATATTGCCGTCATGTATCTGCCTTATAAATTCCCGGCATCTGCCGCATGGCGGCAAAATGCCGCTGCGGCCCACGGCTACTATTTTTTGTATTTTATGCTCGCCGGCCGTTACCATTGCGGCAATTGCGGCGTGTTCGGCGCAAAAGCCCATGCCACATGGAGTATCAATGCATACGCCAAGGTATATATTGCCGCCGCAGGTAAGCAAAGCGGTGGCAACGCTGCCGGCTGTGGTGTCTTGGGATAGCTGCCGCGGACCAAGGACGCCGCGGGCTTTTTCTATTAGTTGAGTAAATTCCATAAATTACACCTCTATTTTAACATATCTGTGCAAAATATACTTACGCATACCCATATAGTCCAGTAGTCGTCTGTCCATGGCCACTACGGCCTCTTGCAGCTGATGTCGCTCTTGGTCGGTTATGGTTTGTGGGCTGTACCGCGCCCTGGAGAAGGTGCGGGCCAGACTTTCCATGGTTATTCTGTCGCCTTGGAAGCTGCCCACCTTTTTGTTAACCCGGTCGGCAAATTCTATCACTGTTTCGTGGTCGCCTATTTTGTAGTTAAAGAGGTACAAATATCGCAGTAATCTTTGGAAATAGACCTGAACGGCCTCGTTATTGTCTTTGCGCTCCACACGGGCGTCTCTTATCTTTACATATGCCACACGGGCGGCAAAGATGGCGGCAATTAGAGCCAACACGGTTATTATGGAGTTTATCATAATTCTACCAAGGCCGGTTGTTTGGTCGGCTTCGGTACTGGGTCCGGCACCTGCATCCCCATTGGGCGTAATACGGTCGTATGGGCTACCCGCACCGTTATAATACATGCCATCCAAAAATTGATCCCAGTCTACGTAATCTCCATTAAGAAAATGGAAGTCCGGCCCAAGATCCTCCGGGACATAGCCTGGAGCAAAAATGGCATCCGGCGGCGTGGGGTCAAAGATATGCCAGCCAAAGCCCTCGAAGTATACCTCTGCCCAGGCATGGCCGCTGCGGTTTAAAACATCATGATAGCCGTATTGGTTTGCTTCTCCCGTAACAATAAAGCCCTCTACATAGCGGGTGGGTATGCCCAAGGCACGGGCCATGACAACAAAAGCCGAGGCAAAGAAAGTGCAATAGCCCTCTTGTATATCAAAAAGAAAATGGTCAACAAAATCCCGGCCCGCCGGAGTGTTGCCCGGTGTAAGGGTGTAAGAGAAATTGCCGCTGTCCCGTAAAAAGCTGTTTATAGTCATGACTTTTTCCAATGTGGTTTCCGCGCCTGCCTGTTGCACCAACAGCTCTGCCAAATCTATAATTCTTTGGGGCAAATTCTCCGGCAGGGTGGTGTATATTTCATTTATCCGGTCCGCACGGGGTATCAGGTATTCGCTTAACAACCGATAATAAGGCATATATTCATCATTGCGGCCGAAGTTAATGACCGATGCATCAAAACCATCGGCTTGAGCCTGGCGCACACGGTCATAAACATCCCGTAACACTCCAGGATAACTGGTTGCTATAAGCTCTTCCCGGTTTATATGTTCCGGCAGGTCGGCATAAATTATAAAATACCTGGCCCAGCGGCGCATTAGGTGTTCGGCCTGTACCGATCCGCTGTAATTACGTATAAAATTCATATCATACTCCGGCGGAAAGAAATCGGACACAATACCTGTGGTAAACACAGTGAAACTGCGGTGGATATGGTCTACCACCAGGGTGTTTTCGTCAAGGGTAACATCAAAGGCATATGTAAGATTGACGGGTTTTTCGGGGTCTGTAAACAGGGGTCTGGACGGGATAAACGACATAAGTCCCCACAGGAGGGTGATGGGAGCCAAGCCATCTTCATCGCCAAAATGTGTCAAAAAATGCTCGAAAGAGCCAAAATGGGCAACATTAGTAGGGTTGGCATAAAACATGCGCCTAAGACTGTTCATAGCAGCCGTATATTCATCAAAAAATCCATCAGCCACCCACATGGTAAATAGACTGGATTGACGCTCCAAAAGCTCCGCATTTTGCATTGTGGTGCCAAAATCCAGTACATACACACCATCGGCCAGGGTGTTTTGCCAGGAGTACCCCGTATATTGGTCAAAAATATTGCCTGAAAGATACACCGGTCCGGGATGGTTTACGCGCAGCACACGGTCATAATTTGCCGTAACATTGCCGCCTAAGCGGCGGGTTGTGCCTGTGCCGAAGCCCGTCTGGGCCAAGGAAAAGTGGCGGGGATGAAACATTTCTTGCAGGTTACGGTTTAGGGCGGTAAATGGGCGGTTAATAAAGTTTTCTCTAAAATCCGCCGTAGGGGCCGGCAGGGCAATGGCCAGTGCCAGGCATATGGCCGTAAAGGGCAGGGCATACAGGGCAAAAGGTGATGCCATGCCGCCTTGCTTCATGATGCGCCAGTTAAGATGCCTAACAAGAAAGGCAATGATGCAAAACACAAAGGCGTAGAATGACAAGTTGTAGAAAAAGAAGCCGCTGTTAAGCACGAGACCAAAGGTAACGGCAGATATGGCCAACAGGGCAAAATAATTAAACCACAAAAAGCCGAAAGCAAAAACGAAAACGGCAAAGCCGACGGCCACTGACCATTGTATGAAAGTGCCGTAGACGGCTTGATAAGGCTCGAACCCCGTAACAAAGGAAACAACAGAGGATATAAAGTCTATCAACCTAAAAAACACGGGTGTGTTGCCGTGTGCCACATCCGGGTTGTAGGCCAAAACACCAATAAGCATAAACACCAAGGCCACACCCACCACGGCCGCGGCGGATATAAGTGTGTATTTGTTTATAAAAATAAGTCGCAGCAAGCCCAGCACAAAAAACACCCGGATGAACATAACAAAAGGCACAAGAACAAACACC
>Ga0123355_10000311_pt1 | contig 62673 bp, 49 predicted proteins | sample TergutEmb28metaG_3_FD_89872 | JGI IMG/M metagenome (GOLD analysis project Ga0123355, IMG submission 89872) | Embiratermes neotenicus P1 segment gut microbial communities from Petit-Saut dam, French Guiana - Emb289 P1 | ecosystem: Host-associated > Arthropoda: Insects > Digestive system > Gut ...
TACGGCTACCACCACTCTTTCTATCTACTCTCATGCTTTTGAAAGCGCACAGACTCGTGCAATGGAGGCAATAGCAAGTGTGATTGACTTGTAATAATGTGTAGTGACTTATGATATATGTAATTAGCCCCAGCCATAAAATCTTGACCAGATAAAGACCAACGCTAACGGCACGGGCCGGATTTACAAACACTAAACCTTGTATTTATGGGCTTTTGTGGTGGTTGGGGCTAAAATGCAAATTTTGTTTACAAAAGAAGTGAAAAACTTTAATATTTCACTATATGTTAATTTTTTTCAAAAAAGCCCTAATTTATGGGCTTTTTTGTTTTTGAAGGTAGATGAAAAGGCAAAAAAATGGTACCATACGGTACCATTTTACTGAAATTATGGTACCGTATGGTACCATTTTTGCCATTTCAGAAGAACTCTAGTTTTATTCACACCAAGCCTGTGTTTCACTAACAACCGCCCTACCCTCTTTCACAGCCTGGTCTATTAGCAAGCTTAGGTACATATCTTGTAAGCCCTGGTTTAAGCTATAAGCTGGTTGGCCGCCTTTTGTGTAGTTGGCCATGTTGGCTAGCAGGTGGGCTATGGCTATTTCGTCATCCACTAGGCGGCTGCCTGTGTGTGGGTTGCGATATTGCCATGCGCCGTCTGCCTGTATGCCTTTTAGGTCTACACCTTCAAAGTTATCGTCTGTGCCTAGGGTTTTTCGTTTTAGTTTGGTTTCTATCGGGGTGTTAAAATTTTGTAGATATTTTATTTGATGGTTAAATATTTCGCCCCGGTCGCCCTTCACTTGTATTATGTGAGAACGCACCCAAGAGCGATGCTGGTCGCCTTCAAAGTTTACAATCCCTGTTTTGCCGCTGGAGAATTTTAGCACTGCTATAGTCTGTGTTTTTTGCAAAATGGCTTCATGGGTTGGCTCGCCGGCGCGGGTGTACCCCCCTACCACATTTACGGGGAAAGCCGTGGCTGTTATTTCGGCGTTTTCATAGGCTACGCCCAGGTACTGCCTTATAAGCGCTACAGCATGATAGCCATGAGAATAAGAGACCTGCGTATGCTGGATTTGCCCAAGCTTACCCCCGGCCACAAAAGCCAACCTTGCAGCATGCATAGGCTGGAAAGGATACTGCTCTGCCACCTGGATTTTTGCACCCGCAGGCAGTGACTTGTGAAAATGTATAAGCGATTCTAAGCTGGTGGCGGGAGGCGTCTCCAGCAGTACCGGCACACCCATCCCCAGCAGCTTTAGCGACACTTCCACATTGGCAGAAGCAGCAATGCTAACCACAACAAAATCCGGGCTGGCCGCCGTCAGCATTTCTTCCGGGGTTTTGTAACATCTCACGCCAAACTCTTGTGTAAACCTGGCGACCTTCTCGTCGCTTCTTGTTACCAGGCCCACAATCTCGAAACTGCCAGGCAGTAGCTTAGCCACCCGCAAGAAAAACTCTGCCCGCCATCCGCTTCCGTACAAACCAAATTTAATTTTCATACCAACCTCCAAATATTTTCTGGAATTATATCACAAAGCATGTATATTTTTCATTTCCCGGACAATAATATAACCATTCCTACGACACAATAAGCTACTTACCAAAGCCCAACCGGGCGCGAAGGGAGGTAACAGCATGACAAACAACAACAAAAAGCAACACGCGGAAGCAAACACAAACAACAACACAACAAACAACAACGCCAACCGCACAGAATTTGCAACAGACATGAACAAAACGAATAAAGGCAATAAGAATTCTAAGTAATGATATCGTCAGAGGTTTCGCCAGCCAAACCTCCGCCCGCTTTTTTGAAAAAACAGGGCAAAAAAACTCCAGCATTGGGATTTAATTTAAACCCCAATGCTGGAGTTTTTTTGTGGCTTACACATAAAAACATTTCCTGCTTATCTTGCATATCATATTTTAAGGGCCAAAAAATTGGCCTGTAAGAAAATAGAAAGGGGACAATGAAGATGATAAATATTACTGGGCGCGTGCTTTTTGATAGACAACGGACTATGGATGTTCAAGGATTAAAAGGTATAGATAACGTGCCTGTTGTATTGCAAAGCATGATCGCGCCTTACCAGCGGCTTGCTGTATTAACAAACAATAACGGCGAATACGCCTTTCACAAGGTACCACAAGGTGATTATTGGATAGTTGAAGCGTATGGAGAAACCGCTATCCCATCTCCGGGGGATTTTGGTGAAGCATTACCCGCCCCAAAAACAAATGCGGTCTTGCCGCCGATAAATTTTGCACCAAACCCGCCCACAGGGGCTACACATTTGGATTGTGTTACACCAAGCACATTGCTGGTTACAGTTGATTCAGAAAACCTAAGTGAGCAGAATTTTTTTAATGGTCCGGTGAAGTATATACCTATTGAAACCATAATGGACAGCTGTGCTATAGTTTGCCCTAATAATCTATTGGTTGATGCCGAGTACGGAACGATGGGAAGTTTCGCTGCTGGCAAAGATGCAAATACAGGAGTACCAAGCGAACCATATCCCGAAAATGTGCCGGATTTTCAATATGTCTTGCCTCTGTCACATGAAGTGCAAACCCCCGGTTATCCCAAATGGTTTCATGCCCCGGAAGATGGTGAGTACACCGTTCAAAATATCTTAAACGACGATAACAGTAACCGTATAGGGGCCTGGTGGCGCATTGCCGACCACACAACAGGAAACGAAACCGGCAGGATGATGGTGGTAAATGGACACATCCCGGGGCATGCGTTTTTTTCCGAGGATGTTACCGTCACGCCAGACCAGCATTATCTGTTTAGCGCATGGATTATAAATTTATTTAAGTCGCAGGGTTGGGCAGACCCCAAGCTTGGCGTAAAAATTCTTGACGAAAAAGGAAAAGCAATTTACAGCGCAACACTTGGGGCTTTAATTCCCGTAAACACCGATATGCCCGAATGGAAACAAATAGGTACTGTAATAAATTCATACGACAACACAAAGCTGACCGTTAAGTTTCTTAGTGAAGGGGAAGCCGCAATAGGCAACGACTACGCAATTGATGATATTTCCCTCAATAAAATAACTGTGCCCAAATTCATCCCGGTAAAAAGTATAGACCGGCCCGTTGCTTTTGTTGGGGAAACAGTTGTTTACAAGGTTGTGCTAAAGAACAATTGCACCCTCCCTTTAACAAACGTTATCTTTTTGGATAAATTGCCGCAAGGGTTAGTTTTTGTAGATGGCTCAGTTACCGTGAATGGTTTAGATGAACCGTTGGCTAACCCGGAAACTGGATTCCCATTACCAGACCTTTCTGGCGGAGACGAAGTGGTAGTACAGTTTAAAGCATTAGCTGAGTCTGAACAACACAATCCTGTTATAAACATGGCAGAAATGCAATATAAATACACACCCGTTGAAGGCGGCATACCCGCAACTTATGATGTTGAATCTAATGAAGTATGCTTAGAAATAAAGAAAGGGGATATAAATAGTATGTTGCTTATGAGCAAAATTGCAGTGGGTGCGCCTCTGGTTGGTGGTGAATTTACCTTTGGGATATTCGAGCATGGCCATTCCGACCCGCTGTACACTGCCACAAACGATTCAAAAGGGCTTATCAAATTCACAGATGTACAATTTTCTGCAACAGGGGAATATAATTATACAGTAAAGGAAATTGACGCCCCACAAGATTGGGATGCCGACACTGCTGAATGGCGCATTAAAATTGTGGTAACCAATGTACAGGGTAATCTTGTTGCTACGGTAACTTACCCTGATGGTGTTCCTATTTTTGTAAACAAACACGAAAGTGCAACATGCGGCGCATTTCAATTTCCAGATTTAACTTTTGATGAGCCTGGCACCTACGAATACACTTTGCGGGAACTAACTGAATCTGGCGACGGCTGGACTACAGACGACAAAGTTATAAAGGTGATAGTAACCGTAATAGATGACGGGCATGGGAACTTTGTTGCAACAGTAGAATACCCAGACGGTTTCCCGTCTTTCACGAACGTATACAACGTTACCCCAACACGCATTATAATCAGCGGATGTAAAATTGCTATCGGTGCGCCACTTCCTGTAGGGCGGTTTGAATTTGGATTGTTCGATTCGGAAGGAAATGAAATTGCAAGAGTAACAAATGGTGCGGCCGACGAAACTATTTAATGATATAACAAACTTCTTTCGAAATCGCGTTTTTTGTGATTTCAGTAGAACTCTAGTGAAATAAATGAAAAAACGGTCTCGCCTAAGCGGTACAGGCGTTTTTACCGCGACAGGCGAGACCGGTTTTGTATATGAAGGTAAATATATTATTAGGGGGTATGATTGAATGAAATGCCAAAACATAAATTTTCCTGCGCTTACATTTTCGTCTCCTGGTATATATTCTTATACGATAAAAGAACTTACACCCTCTGATAGGTACTGGAAAACAGATAACCGAGTTTACCGGGCAATAGTTACGGTAACGAATAATGAAGAGGGAAAACTTGAAGCACGCGTAGATTATCCAGACGGTTTTCCTAAGTTTGTAAACACGCATTGCCCGGTTCCACCACCGCCACCATGTGATGTGTGCAAGCATTTTGATTGCATACCCTTCCCAATGTTTCTGTTCTCGCCACCGCAAAAACCTGAGTTTGAGAATATTATGGAAGCAAAAGAAAATGTGTTTGATTGGTGGGATGATGTACTCAAATACCTACGCGAGTATTGTAACCGATATTGGTGGGATTATTTTCAACAACGCTGGCGTGATGATTTTTGCGATTATAAAGAAGAATGTCTTTGTGGTAAATGCCATAGAGAGAACAAACATGAATGAAATAAAAAACCGCCCCCACACCTCCAAAAAATCAAAGTTTTTTGATAAAACTTTTTTCAAAAAAGTTTTTGGAGGTGTGGTCGGCGAAGCCTCTGACGGTTTTATAATGTTACTGCTCCCAATTATGGTAAAAATCCTGCACGTCGTCGTCTTCGTCTAGTATGTCTATCATTTTGTTCATTTGTTTTAGTTCTTCTGGGGTGGTTAGGGTGGCGTAGGTTTGGGGTAGCATTGTTACTTCTGCGGATATCATGGGGATGTTGGCTGCTTCTATGGCCTCGCGCACGGCAGAGAAGTTGTCTGGGTGGGTGATTATCTCGAAGCCGCCGTCTTGGGTTATGAAATCGTCTGCGCCTGCGTCTGCGGTTAGCATCATAAGGTCTTCTTCGCCCATGCCGCAGTTTGTTTCTACCATTATTTGGCCCACTTCGTTGAACATGAAGGACACACAGCCTGGGGTGCCCATGTTTCCGCCGCCCTTGGTGAAGGCATGGCGCACATTGGCCGCAGAGCGGGTTTTGTTGTCTGTAAGCACTTTTACTATAACTGCAACGCCGGCCGGGCCGTAGCCTTCGTAGGTTGCCGCTTCATAGTTAATTTGCTCGCCCTCGCCGGCGGCTTTTTTGATGCAGCGCTCTATGCTGTCTGTGGACATATTTTCTGACTTGGCCTTGGCGATAACGTCTTTTAGTTTAATATTTGAGGCCGGGTCACCGCCGCCCCCGTGTTTTACAGCCATGGTTAACTCCCGCCCAAGCCTGGTAAAAACCCGCGCCTTAGCAGAATCGTTTTTTTCCTTGCGATGCTTAATATTCGAGAATTTTGAATGCCCTGCCATAGTTGACCCTCCTTGATGTTGAAACCGCTGTTCATAAGGCTTGATAAAGAACTCTAATATTTTTTCAGTTGGTCGGAAAATCCGACCAACTGAAAAATTATTCTATAGTAGAGTTCTTCTGAAATTGCAAAAAACGCAATTTCAGAAGAAGCAAAAGATTGAAAATGTAACATTTCACTATACTCTTGCTGCCGCCATGTACAATGCGCATTCTATGCGCTTTTTTTGCAGTTCGCAGCTTACTTTGTCTGGTTTTAGAATATGGCCGTTCATGTGATGGGCTGTGGCCATGCAGCCGCCGCTACAATAGTATTTTGCCCAGCAGTTTAAGCATTCGCTTTTGGCGAACACATGACATGCAGAGAAATCGCTAACTAAAGTTTTGTTGATTATTCCACTGTCTAAATCACCTAAGCGGAAGCTTTGGTCCATAACAAATTGATGGCATGGGTATAACTGGCCGCTAGGGGTTACTGCAAGGTATTCTGCCCCTGCGCCGCAGCCTGTTACGCGCTTGGCCAAGCATGGGCCGCCATCCAAATCCATCTCAAAATGGAAGAAATGCACGCCCTCCCCTGCCCTTTCCCGCTCCAGTAGCGAGTCTGCAAGCTTTTCGTATTCTGCAAAAAGTTGTGGCAGATGTTCTTCTGTAAGGGCATAATCTGCGTCCTGCGGGGCGACCACCGGCTCTACAGAAAGCTGCTTAAACCCGCAACTAGCCATATGCAGCACATCTGCCGCAAAGTCTAGGTTGTGGCAGGTGTATGTGCCGCGTACATAATAGTTTTTTTGGCCGCGTGATTCTGCCAGGGCTTTTATTTTTGGCAAAATTGTATCGTAGCTGCCGCCACCTTTGTTTAGGCGGCGCATATTGTCATTTACTTCTTTGCGGCCGTCTAGGCTAAGTACGACATTGTCCATGTTTTCGTTAATATATTTATTGGCTTCTTCGTTTAGCAATGCGCCGTTAGTGGTTAGGGTGAAGCGGAATTTCTTGCCTGTTTCTGCTTCGCGCTTCCTACCATGGGCAACTACTTCCTTTACGGCATCGAAGTTTAACATCGGTTCGCCGCCGAAAAAATCCACCTCTAGGTTACGCCGCGCGCCGGAATTTTCTATCAAAAAATCCAGGGCTTTTTTGCCCACTTCTGCCGGCATAAGGCCTCTGTCGCTAAGCCCTTCACCAGAATATGTGCCATCCCCAGCAAAACAATAGCCGCAGCGCAAGTTGCATTCATGGGCCATATGCAGGCACATTGCCTTTACCACTGGCTGGCGGGTTTCCATATGGCTGTGTGCTGCATGGGGGTTGTCTGGCGAAAAAAGCTGCCCGGCTTCTGCCAGCGCCAAGATATCACCCTTTATAGAATCGCTAACCAGCCCATTATTGGCTGGGTCTGCAAAAAAATCTGCAACACTAAAAGGCTTACTGTAAAGGTAAGCCTTCTCATTTATCAGTTTTAATGCACCAAAAGTGCCGTCATCCACTTGATGCAACGAGCCGCTGGCTACGTCCAGCACCAAGTTTCGCGACTTGATTGTAAAACAATGTATCACAATATCCCTCTTATGCTGTTACTGGTTTTCTGGCTTCTAGCAAAGTTTCTTTTGCTTGTGGGTGGCGTAGGGTAGATGCGCCTTTTTCGCAGTTTTGGTTGGCCACTGTGCAAGAAGTTTTGCAGGCAGATTGGCATGAAGTCTGGCATTCGCCGCAGCCCATGGCTTGCGCGTGGTGGTCGCCTTTGTTTAGGTTGCCGCTGAAAATTGTTTTGATATGGCTCATGATATAAGTCTCCTTTTGTTTTAATGGGCTGTTTGCCCCATACTTACGGCTATTGGCTTGGCTTTTGCCAAAACCTTAGAATATGTCATCTCTCGTATTCTACAATATTTGTGGTGTTACTGCAACCTTAATATAACCATCTCGTTCTGGTTAACCAGCTCGCCGGGGATTGGGAACTGTTCTTGTACTGTGTTGCCCTCCCCGGTGGTGAGATGCTTTAAATTTGCCTCGCGCAGTAGCCGCAGGGCTTCGTTTTTTTCTAGGCCGCGTAGGTTTGGCATTGTGGCCGGGGCTACCCCGGGCTGTGTTAGTTCTTCTGGGGTGTATTGGGGCAGCACGCCTAGGTATGGCAGGATGTTTTGCAATAACACTTGCATCACTGGGCCTGTTACTTGGCCGCCGTAGTATACGCCCTGTGGTTCGTCTACCAGCACAAGCGCAACTACCCTTGGCTGGTCTGCCGGGGCGAAGGCCATTATGGAAGATATGTACTTGCCGCTGCCGCGTGGCAGCTTTTGGCTGGTGGCAGTTTTGCCCCCTACCCTAAAACCCGGGATGTAAGTACGGTTGCCTGTGCCTACAGATACCACAGTCTCTAGCACAAAGCGCATGGATTCGCTTACTTCTGTGGGGAGAATCTGCTCGCCCTGGGGTGGTGCAAATTCTTGGGCGATATTGCCGTCTTCGTCTATCAGCCGCAGCCCAAGATGTGGCGTAACCAAATACCCGCCGTTTATCACCGTTGCGGCGGCGCTTACAAGCTGCAACGGTGTGATGGTAAGGCTTTGGCCAAAGGCCATGGTGGCTAGTTCTACCGGGCCTATTTTTTCTGCTGCGTACATTATGCCCACGGCCTCGCCGGGCAGGTCTATGCCGGTTTTTTCGTTGAAGCCAAAGCGCATAAGATAGTCGTGAAAAAGTTCTGCCCCCAGCATTTCGCCGATGGACATAAACACTGGGTTGCAAGAGTTTTGCACCCCCTGCAAGAAGGTTTGCCCACCATGGCTGCGTGGGCTGCGCCAGCATTTTATCTGCCGCCCGCCCACAAGCATATGCCCAGAGCATGAAAACGGCGTATCTAGCGTGATTAGCCCCTCTGCCAGCCCCGCCGCTGAGGTTACAATTTTGAAGGTGCTGCCTGGCTCGTAGGTGTCATTTATGGCGAAGTTGCGCCACATTTGGTTCAAATGTTTGCTGCGTTCATCTTGGCTAAGGGTTTGCCATATTTCCGCCAGTGCTGGGTCTTGTATGGTGAATGGCGAGTTTAAATCGAAATCTGGCTTATTGGCCAGGGCGTAAATTTGGCCGTTGGTTGGGTTCATTAAAATTATTACGCCGCGGCGGGCGTTTTTTTGTGCTACCAGCATTTCTATGGCCTGCTCTGCATAGGCCTGGATTATTGCGTCTATGCTAACCACCAGGCTGTGGCCCTCCACCGGCGGGATGCGGTACTGCCTGCCCCAATCTAGCTGGCGGCCGGCCACATCTGTTTCTGTTAAAATGCGCCCCGGCTGCCCCATTAAATATGTATCGTACTTGGCTTCCAGCCCGATTATCCCCTGGTTGTCGCTGCCCACAAAGCCAATCATCTGCGAAGCCAAAGACCCAAACGGATACACCCGCCGGATATCCTCGTCTACAACCACCCCGGGCAAAGCCAGCCGCCGCAATTGGTCTGCCACATCCTTGTCTACCTTCTGCGCCACTCGCACCAGCACCACCCGCTGGGAAATCTTCTCTAGGGTGGCGGCCTCGTCAAGCTCTAACACCTGAGCCAAAGCCGCTGCCGTGCCAGGCAAATCCTTAATTTGCGCGTAGATAACGCTCACGCTGGCCACAGTTTCTGTAACTGCAAGCCCAACCACATTGCGGTCATAAATGCCGCCCCGGTTTGGCCGTATCACCCTATCCCGAGTCTGCTGCTGGAAGGCCTTTGCCTGCAAATCCTCCCCACGAAACGCCTGTATATAAAAAACCCTTCCCACCATACCCGCGAACATCAGATGAAACGCAAGCATAACAAGCACGGCCTTCCTGCGAATAGCTAGTGGCGTGTTGGATCTCATAAAATACCCCCAAACTCTCGTATGTAAAAGGATATGAGAGTTTGGGGGTGGATATTCAAGTTGGCCGTGCATCTCAGTTGGTCGGATTTTCCGACCAACTGAAAAATTATCTGAGCATTGGTGCCGAAAATCAAGCAAAAACTCTACGTGCTTCTTCAAGTGCCAGTATTATTGTGCCGTCTAGGTTAATTAAATAATCATCCATGGGTAGGCTGCGGACTGTGCCATCTGCCAGGGTTAAAATAACGGCGTTGTTTTCACCATCCCATTCTACGGTTGCGTCGTGGGCGTAGGCGGCTATGCGAAGGTGAACATATTCCCAAGAGCCGTTATGGTACACCCTACGCACCAAGGCAAATGGGTCGAATGCGAAAACTGGCTCTGGCACTGGGGTTATTGGCGGTGCAACTGCTGTGGTTTCGGCTATTATGGTGGCGATATCTGCATCGGTTGCCAGCAGGTAAAGCAGAGTTTCTAGCGCGTCCATGCCGGGCAGGTTTGCGATATCGGGGATTACGCCTGTTTCTTCAAGGGCGCGGCCTTGCGGGTCAATTGTTAGGCCAAGGTCTGTACGGATTAAAACCCCAGAGTTTGGCAGGGATAGGAATGTGTAAGTTACCGCAGAAATTTGCGATGTTGGCTCGCCCACTACAGTTGCAAAACCTGTGGCCACGGCTGTAAGCGCGGCCTGCTGCGATGCAGACATAGACATTTCGTCCACCAGCATCCAAATTTCGCCGCCAAAGGCTAGGTTGTAATCTTCGTATTCAAATGGCTCGATTACCACATCCCAAATAAGAACATAATCCAGGTATGCCAAATCACCACGCGCAAAATGCGTGAAATTATGCGACTGCACAAGCTGCGCCGCAGGCACAACATCATACAATGTCGAGCCTAGGCTGTTTATAATCGGATTTGGGTTATCAAACCAAACCGCAGTGCTAGGGTGCGCCCGGAAAAATTCATAATGCCTAAAAGACAGAGTTTCATTAGCCAAAATAGAAGCCAGTATAGGGAAGTATATGGCCAAACCGCCCAAATTGCCACGGAGGTCAATTATCAGATGCTCGTAGTATTGAATTTCTTCAAAGAACGGCAGCAGGGTTTCAAAATCGTATTCAGGGCTGTTCATGAAGCTGTCTATCTGAAAGTATGCGATACGGCCTTCTTCTATTATTTTTGTGGTGATATTGTCTGGGGCGGTGTCGCCTATTTCGAAGAAAAGCTCGTCGAATGTCATATCTAGGTCTAAATCCTCTGGGCGCACGCCGTAGAGCCATGCAGTGGCCGGGCGTGTAATAATCTCGTACAGCGCCGCGTTTATATTATGGTCTGCAGATTGCCTGTAATCTGGCCCATAAAGTTCTTCCAACATGGCGATATTATCTTCATCCATAAACCATGCCGCAATCATTATCAAAATCTCGTACATCATAAGCGGCTGCACGCCCAAATGCGCAAAGCTGCCAAGGCCAAGGTCCAACATACCCAGCATAAGCGAAAAAGTGTAATCTGCAGCTATATAGCGTGGGTCGTTTGGGGTATCTACCCATCTTGAATCCAGCAGCTCTAGCTCGCCACCTAGGGCCGGCAGCGGCACATTGTTAACCACTACCTGCCGCCACATAGCAAAATATTCCTCTAGGCTAATTTCAAAAAGCCGCTCTGCTACGCCAATGGTAGGGATTGTGGCCAAAATTTTGTACACGAGATAATCAAAATCTTCCAATACTAATGCCTGGGCCTCTGGTGTAATCTCAATTTGCCTAAAGCTACCAAAGGCAGCATCAAATATATCTAAAATGGACTGTACTTCCGGCGGAAATTCTGGCTGTGCAGCAGACGCGCTAAAATTAGCGCTGGCCGAAAGCATTACCAGCACCATTACAATGGCCACAGCTCTTTTTACGAACTTTGTTTTCATATTCTCTCCTAGTCTAATGGGGTGCTGCCCCATACCCCGCCGCGGAACTTGGCCAAGCCCAGTTCCGCCTCCTACGGCATGCGCCTGCGGGTACACGCCATGCGTGCAAAATATTTATTTACACGGGGAACCCCGGTTTTTATAACCTCTAACTTCTAAGCTACGCGTACATATTTATTTCCGTAAGATGGGCGTATAGGCCGCCGCGGGCTACTAGCTCGTCGTGGGTGCCAATATCCTCTATTCGGCCGTCGTTTAGCACTACTATTTTGTTAGCCTTCTTTATTGTAGACAGCCTATGGGCAATTATAACCGTGGTGCGGCCAACCATAACTTCGTCTAGGGCCTCGCGGATTTGCCTTTCGGTTTCTACGTCTACGGCGGCGGTGGCTTCGTCTAGTATTAGTATGGGGCGGTTGCGCAACACGCTGCGGGCTATGCTAACGCGCTGCTTCTGCCCGCCAGACAGGCGCAGGCCGCGCTCGCCTACATAAGTTTCGTAGCCTTTGTCTAGCTGGGCTATAAATTCGTCTGCCCGGGCCAGCCTAGAGGCTTCTTCTATTTCGCTACGGGTGGCTTCTGGCTTTCCATAGCGGATGTTTTCTGCCAGGGTGTCGTTGAAGAGGAATACTTCTTGGATTACATTGCTCATGGTGTTGCGTAGGCTTTTTAGGGAAACATCGCGCAGATTGTGGCCATCTATTGTTATTTCGCCATCTATAGGGTCGTAGAAGCGGTTTAGCAGGTTTATGAAGGTGGTTTTACCCACGCCGGTTGGGCCTACCAGGGCTACGACTTCGCCAGGGTTTATGTCTAGGCTGATATCCTTTAGCACTTCGCTGCCTTCAATATAATGGAAGCTCACGTTTTTGAAGCTGATTTGCCCCTTCACATTTGTGAGTTCTATGGGGTTGGCTACTTCTTTTACATCAATTTCTGCGTCTAGGATTTCGAACACGCGCTCTGCGCCTGCTATTGCGGTTTGTAGGTCTTCATTGATGCGGGCCAGGGCCGTTATTGGCTGGTAGAAGATGGCCAGGTACATGATAAAGGCTACGATATCTGCCACGGGCATCTGGCCATGTAGCGCCATGTAGCCGCCATAGGCTATTACAATCACCGTGCCAATGCTGGATAGATACTGGATTGCGCTGCCATAGCCGGCACTTAGCCGCAGGGCACGCAGGGTTGCCCAGGCATGATCTGTTGTGGATTTTTTAATTCTGGCGTTTTCGCGCTCGTGCTGGTTGAATACTTGGATTTCCTTCATGCCAGAAATATTGTCTTGCAGGTTGGCGTTAAGTTCGCCAAGTAGTTCTTGTGATTTGCGGAACAGCGGTAGCACCATCTTGGCGAACCATATGGACAGCACAATTAACACAGGAACTGCAACAAGGCTTAATGCCGCCAAGCGGGCGTTGATTACAAACAAAATAGCAGTAACACCAATAATTATAACCAAATTTACCAAAATATCTGGCACGGCATGGGCGATTAGCAGCTCTACCCGGTTGGAATCGTTAACCACTCGGGACATGATTTGCCCGGTTTGTTTATCATGGTAGAACTTCATGGACAGCCGCTGCAGCTTTGCATACACGCTGGCCTGTAAATCTGCCACGAAAAGCCATGCGGCATAATGGGTAAAATACCCGCGAACATACACGCATATAACCTGCACTAAGTAAACCCCCGCCAGGATTAACCCCAGGCGCAAAGCGTATTCTGCAAGGCGCGGGTCTTGTTCTATGGCCATGTCTGTAAGCTGGCGCACCACCAGGGGCGCGTACAGCTGGGTGGCCGTCATGCCCACGATTGCAACAAGGGCGATTATCAGATACCGCCAGTAGCTGCGTGATTCTTTTACTAGCCTTAGCATTAGTTGCATGATTTAGCTCCATTCCAATGGGGTGTAGCCCCATGTCGTCTCGTAAGCTTCGCTTGTTTGACAAAAACTTTAGCGTTTTTTGTTTTTCTTTTTGGGTGGTACGGGTTTGTTTTTTGCCTTTTGGCTTATTGGTTTTTCTTTTTGGCTATAGGGATGAGGGGCGGCCTTTTTTGGCCGCAGCAGGGCTTTTGGGTCGTGTCCTATTAGGTCTTTTCTGCCTGCGCGAATTAGGGCGTTTTTTACTATTTCGTAGTTTATTGGCAGGCGGTATTGCATTAGGGCGCGCTGGGTGGTTTTTTCTCGCTGGGTTTTTGGCACAAATATGCGTTTCATGCTGCGGGGGTCTAGGCCGGTGTAGTACATGCAGGTGGATAGTGTGCCGGGGGTTGGGTAGAAGTCTTGCACTTGTTCTGGCTGGTGGCCTATCTCTTGCAGATATTCGGCCAGCTGTATTGCGTCGTCTAGGTTACAGCCGGGGTGGCTGGACATAAGGTACGGCACAATGTACTGGTCTTTGTTTAGCTGTTTGTTAATTTTAGCGTATTTTTCTGCGAAATTTTTGTATATCTCCATGTTAGGCTTGCCCATTGCGGCCAGCACCTTGTCGGATACATGTTCTGGCGCGACTTTTAGCCGCCCGCTTATATGATGGGCGCAAAGTTCTTTTAGAAATTCCTCGCCCTTTGGGTCATGCATAATATAATCGAAACGTAGGCCAGAGCGCACAAATACCTTTTTAATACCAGGGAGTTCTCGTAGTGATTTTAGCAGCGCCAAGTAGTCTTGATGGTCTACTTTTAGGTTTTTACAGGGGGTTGGGGTGAGGCAGTTGCGTTTGCATGTGGATGATTGCCCGTGTTCATCCGATTGCATTTCAGTTGGTCGGATTTTCCGACCAACTGATTTTTTTTCTGCGGGGTCTGTTGATGTATTAGGCTGGCCAACCCACCCATCCATATTTGGCTGCGAGCTTTCACGAATGCAAGATGGATGGCGGAAGTTTGCCGTTGGGCCTCCTACGTCGTGGATATAACCTTTGAAGGATGGGTCATGTATAAAATTTTTGGCTTCTTGGATTATAGATTTATGGCTGCGTGCCTGCACTATTTTGCCCTGGTGGAAATTTAGGGCGCAAAAGCTACAGCCGCCAAAGCAGCCGCGGCTGCTGGTTATGCTAAATTTTACTTCTTCTATTGCTGGCACGCCGCCCTGTGGCTTATACACGGGGTGATAATCCCGGGCAAATGGCAGGGCGTAAACCCTGTCTAGCTGTGCCGTAGTGAGGGGTGCTGCGGGTTTATTTTGCACCACAAAAATATTAGGATATTCTTCTATTAAAGGGCGTGCAGCCTGGTAGTTTATGTTGTGATATTGCTGCATAAAGCTTTTGGCATATTCTTTTTTGGCAGCTACGGTCGACTCTTTTACAGCCTTGAAGGGTGGCAGGGTTATTGGGTTTTCCACAAAGGCCGGGTCGCGGGTTTTAAACACTGTCCCGGCTATAAAGGTGATATCCTGCACCGCCAGGCCGCTGTCTAGGGCTTCTGCTATTTCAACTATTTGATTCTCGCCCATGCCGTAAATAAGCAGGTCTGCAGCGGCGTCTAGCAAAATTGACCGCCGCACGGCATTATCCCAATAATCGTAATGGGCAAGCCGCCGCAGGCTGGCCTCCAGCCCGCCTATCACAATAGGAATATTCTTATAAACCTCGCGGATTTTATTGCAGTACACAATAGTAGCGCGGTTTGGGCGCAACCCAAGCTGCCCACCGGGCGAATACGCATCCGCCTTGCGTTTATGCAACGAAACAGAATAATGATTCACCATAGAATCAATATTACCCCCCGTAACCAAAAACCCCAGCCGTGGCTCCCCAAACCTTTGGAAATCTGCCGCACCCTTCCAATCCGGCTGCGCCAAAATAGCAACGCTAAACCCATGCGACTGAAGCACACGGCCAATAATACTCGCCCCAAAAGAGGGGTGGTCCACATAAGCATCGCCAGTAACCAGCACAAAATCAGGCCGGCCATTTAATTCTTCCGGGGTGATAGGAAGGAAAGTCATATTTTTATCCTCAATTGTTTAGTTTAAGATCGCGGGCTTCGCCCACACCCACCCGCTTTTTTGAAAAAAAGCGGGCCAAAAAACTTTAAAATTTTATGGGTTGTTTATTTCAAGTAATTTTCGGCTGTGGTTATTTCTCTACAGCCATATAAGCAATCTCGCCAAACCTAGCAAACCTATCACCAGCATCCACACCGCCAGAAGTAGCATACATACCAATGGTATTACCCACAAAGCCGCCAGCTACATCTGTGCTAAGCATCCTTGCGTCTGCGCCTTCAAGCACAGGCTTGCCGCAGCAATAGAAGCTTAGCTCCTGCCCTTTGGCCGCTATTTTCAAGGTAGACACCGCAGTATCGCATTCCATCTCTGCCAAAACTGTCTCTACTTCCTTCTCGCATTTAACCACTTTTACAATGCGTTTGCCGGCCTTTTGGGTGATTAACAGATGATAGTTAAACTTATGGTTCTGGAAGATAACCAGCCCGGCGGCTTCGTTTTCATTCTGCGGCATAAGCTCTACTGTGGTAGTTGCCTCGAAGCACATATGCTGCTGGCGAAGCGCAAAATAGCTAACCGGGTTGTCCACCTGGGTGATTTTGTTTGGGTTAAGGCGCAGGTTTAGGCCGTTATCAAATTTATAGTCCTCCGCAATAGGATTACGCAGATGCATCATATTTAGTGGCATCTCTGTCACTTTTGTAAAATCGTAAGCGGTAGGGTCGCTTACCGGCACTGGGGCCAGGTTTGGAAAACGCTCTTCGTCCAGCACCAGGCCAATGCCGTAGTTGCACACGGGCCAACCATTTTCCCAAGTTACAGGCACGAGGAAAGTCTCGCGCCCAAGGTTGCGGAAGTAACCGCCATATGGCCGCGATGCAAGCAGCACCATCCACCATTCGCCGCTGGGAGTTTCAACTAAATCTGCATGGCCTACATTTACTATGGGGTATTTTTGCCCCAGGTGGCGATGTGTCAAAATCGGGTTAGATTTAAAGCCCTCGTAATAGCCTGTAAGGGTTTTGCTGCGGGCTATTGTTATGGCATGGTCTGGGCCTGTGCCGCCTTCAGATATCATTAGGTAGTACCAATCCCCTACTTTGTACACATGGGGCCCTTCTGGCTAAACAGCGTTTTTCAGCGCGCTATGCCATATTGCGTAGCGCTCGCCCACTAGCTTAAATGTGCTCAAATCCAGCTCTTGTAGGTAGATTTCATTATCCCCAAAATACGCCGCGCCTTCGCGCCTGTCGCATGTGCCATGGTAGTAGCATTTGCCGTCATCGTCAAAAAAAAGTGACGGGTCTATACCGTTAGCCCCTTCAATAAAATGCGCGTCTGACCAGGGGCCGGCTGGGTTTGTGGCAGTTACAATAAAATTGCCGCCGCCGCTTACATTGGTAGTAATCATATAAAACACGCCGCCATGGTGGCGGATTGTAGGCGCAAAAATCCCGCGGCTAACCTCGCCATTAAGTTTCACTTGCTCTGGCCTATGCAACACATTGCCAATTTGCTTCCAATGCACCAAATCCTTACTGTGGAAAATTGGCACACCTGGGAAATACGTAAATGTTGAAGTGACCAGGTAGTAATCTTCGCCTACGCGGCAGATAGATGGGTCTGGGTAGAACCCTGGCAGGATTGGGTTGTTAAATGTTTTCATTTTGTTTTCTCCTTTATTTGTATTCTGTAGAATAGACTTACTTCGAAATCACATTTTTTGTGGTTTTATAAGAACCCTAATGCTTTTGCATTATTATGGACTGGAAGGTATCATTATCCATTAAAATTTCCTGGGAAGATATTATGTGAAAATGCCCCTCCAACACCGCAAGCAAATCTTCCAATAGATAAAACGAGAAAAACCGCGGGGTATCCGATACTTCCTTCAAGGCATATTCATGTTCAGAATCTACTCCGCCGTATACGCCCATGTAAAACAGCCCGCCATCTTCCAGAACGGAATCTATCTGGCTAAGAACCTGAGGCAACTCGGCCTTTGGTACATGCAGCAGGGTGTTCATAGCCCATATGCAATCGAATTTCCGGCCTAGGGGCGTTAAATCGTAGAAGTCCATCTCATATGCTTCTATGGATTTCTCTTTGCATTTTTTCACCATTTCGGGGGATAGGTCTATGGCCACTACTTGCAGGCCTTTTTCCATAAAATACTGGCTGTCGTGGCCTGTTCCCGCACCTATTTCTAGTAAGCTTTGCTTGGCTTTTTTGGATAGCAGGTTGCAAAAATCATCCCTCACGCGGATTTTCCAGTCTTGTTTGGGGGATAGCTCTCTATATTTTGCATCTTTGTTGTAGAAATTTTTTAAATTTTCCTTATGCATTTTCATTCCCACTCTTTCCTCAAACAGCCGCTAGTAAGACTTTAACACATTTGACACATTAACATCAAGACATTATCATCAAATAATGTCAAATGAGGGAGTAAGATAAATGACAAAAATAAACATAAACAGAATTGAGTTCTCGGTAACAATGGCCTGTAGCGGGCGATGTAAGCATTGTTCGCGCAGTTTGGATAATACCAGCGGCAGCATTAACCCACAGGCTGCGGGGGTGGCCATTAAGCGGCTGGCTGGCAGGTACAGTATACAATCCATCATGACATTTGGCGGCGAGCCGCTTCTCTGCCACGAAACTATTTGCCTTATCCACTCAACAGCTAAGGAATGTAACATACCGCAGCGTCAATTAATCACTAATGGTTATTTTTCTAAGAACGAGCAAACTATAGAAACCGTGGCGCAAAACCTTTGCAATGCTGGAATTAATGGGATAATGCTGTCTGTAGATGCGTTCCATCAAGAGTATATCCCGCTGCGGCCGGTGCTTCATTTTGCCCAGGCGATAATAAAAAATGCGCCTATTTTAAGGGCGCATCCGGCATGGCTCGTTAATGAACAGCATGATAACGAATATAATAGCAAAACCCACCATCTACTAAAAATCTTTGCAGATATGGGCATAGAAATCTCCCGTGGCAATAATATTGCCCCATCCGGCAGCGCCGTAAAATATTTAAGCGATTACCTTCCACTCCCCGGGGAAATTGACTTGAGCATACCCTGCGGCCAAAACCCATACACCGCCCGCCCAGACCAAATAGAATGCGTACATATCATGCCCAATGGGGATATGATGCATTGTGCCTTTAAGCTAGGCAATATAGTGACCGAAGATGCGCTGGATATTTTGGATAATTATAACCCCTATGCTAACCCGGCCACGGCTGCACTTTTGAACGGCGGCGTGGAGACAATGCTTGAATATGCAACAAAGGCCGGGCTAAATGTGGATATAAGCGATTGCCGCACAGCATGCGATGTTTGCAGAAAAATTGCCCAGGTGGGGTTTTGATGGAAACTTTGTTAATTATAGACGGCCATGCATTGCTGTATCAGATGTTCTTTGAGATGCCGTCGCGGATTGTAAACCATGAGGGCAAGGCCATCATACAATAAGGCATTGCCGCGATATGCAGGTAGTGATTGCGTCTTTTGACAGCGATTTCTTCCAGCTTATATGCGACAATGTATCGGTGGTTTGCCTTGTTTTATTGGGATAAAGCAATGGATGAAGTTGAGTATGTCATGAAAAATTGAGCAAGCCGTTAAAAATTTTGGTTTGCATAAAATGAAAACCCCGGATTTTCAGGGTTTTTGTGGTTTTCGGGTTGCAAAATGGCCTCGTTTTGCTTAAATTGTGGTACCATACGGTACCATTTTCGGAAAAAATATCATTTTTCGGAAAATATATCACAACATATTTGAGCAGGCAATCTATCACTAACTAGCTTTGCAAAAATATTCCATAATATGGCTAAGCAATTTTGCGTGACTTTACCCGCCAATAGGAATACAATGGACTTCTTCCGAAATTCCCGCAGGGAGTTTCAGAAAAGTTACATTTTCAATCTTTTGATTCTTCTGAGGTAACCCGGAAGAAACCGGGCGGCACGAAGTGCCGGGTTCGCTAAGCGAACCTTATGAAATTGTATTTTTTGCAATTTCATAAGAACTCTAATAAAAAATAAAGTTTCATTTGGAAAAATTTGTGGGTTTAGGCAAAGCCCAAAGCCCTAAAATAACAGGAGTGATAACATGAATGCACAACTACATTACAACAAGATTAAAGGCATGAACCTTAGTATAGACGCAAGCCGTGGCAAGCCAGATGCGCAGCAGACGGCGCTTAGCCTTGGGCTGCTAGATGCCATTGGAGATTGCCCGCCTTCTATAATTAACTATGGCGGGCCAGATGGAATACCCGAAATGAAGCAGCTTTTTGCAGATATGTTGGGGCTGCAACCTGGCGAAATTATTGTGGGGGGAAACTCTAGCCTTACTATGATGTTCGACGCGGTGCAAACCTTGGTTCAAAGCGGGCTTTGGCAAAGCGGCAAGACTAAAATAATCTGCCCTTCGCCTGGTTATGATAGGCATTTTGCAATTTGCCAGCATCTTGACCTAGAGATGATTACAATCCCCATGACACCAGCAGGCCCAGATATGGATATTGTAACAAGCCTAGCTACCGACCCAAATGTGGGCGGCATATGGTGTGTGCCTGTTTTCTCTAACCCGCAAGGGTATGTATACAGCGCCGAAACAGTAAAAGCGCTGGCGGCCCTAAAAACCGCCAACCCCAACTTTAAAATTTTATGGGATAATGCCTACGCCGTGCATCATTTCCGCGGCCTGCGCCCGCAGATTCCATGCATACTAAAAGAATGCGAAACCCATGGCCATGGCGCACGCCCCATAATATTCTCCTCATTCTCTAAAATAAGCCTACCTGGCGCGGCAGTAGCCTGCATGGCCGGCTCGCCCAGCGGCTTAGAAGTATTCCGCAAGCGCCTGGCAATACAGGCCATAGGCCCAGACAAAGTTAACCAGCTACGTCATGTGCGCTTTTTCAAAAACCTACACGGCATAGAAGCCCATATGCAAAAACACGCCGCAATCCTACGCCCCAAATTCGAACTAGTGGCAAAAATGCTAGCTCCCCTACCCGTAACTTTCACAGACCCAAACGGCGGCTACTTCCTATCCATGGAAACCGCCCCAGGCAAAGCGAAAAAAATCCAAACCCTATGCAAAGAAGCAGGCGTACTCTTTACAGACGCAGGCGCAACCTTCCCATACGGCCAAGACCCAGCAGACACAAACCTACGCATACCACCAACATTCCTATCGATGGAAGAACTGGAACAAGCGATGGAAGTGCTATGCTTGGCTATTGAGATTGCTTAAGATTTTATAGCTGGAGGTTTATTATGGTAAAAAATTATAAGGAAGTCATGTTTGACAATGAGACACTTACCACACCGCGGCTTATTTTACGGAAGTTTAAGAAATCCGACGCAGCCGATATTTTAGAATACGCCAGCGACCCAGAAACGTTAAAATTCCTAGTATGGGAAGGGCTAAAGACAACTGACGATGCCATTGCGGCGATAGTAGATTCTTACTGGGCACGCACGGGGGTTTTCGCAATCCAATTTGAAGGCAAGGTAATAGGCTGCATGGATATCCGCCTAGAACCAGACCACCACAAAGCCAGCTTCGGCTACGTGCTAAACCGCAGCTACTGGGGGCGCGGCCTCATGACAGAGGCCCTAACCGCGCTGCTAGAACTTGCATTCCAAAAACTGCAACTTAACCGCGTAGAATCCACCCACTACCCCGGCAACGAAGCCTCCGGCCGCGTAATGCAAAAATGCGGCATGGTATACGAAGGCACAGCCCGCCAGCACAAGTTGGTTAAGGGTGTGTACCAGGATACTATCCACTACGCCATCACGCGGGATATGTATAAAAAAGAAGCACAGGCATTATGATTGAGCTCATATTAAATACGTAATGAATACGGGACTGCCTCGCTAAGCATTTTCACGGATAGTATCCGCTTGAACATGCCCAGCGAGGCAACCTTTTTGTTTTATATAAGCTCTAGCAGGGGCATGTATTTCATGCCGAATGCTTGTGCAACTTCTTTGCAGGTGATATGGCCGTTGTAGCAGTTTACGCCGGAGGCCAGGTATTCGTCTTGTTTTGCCGCTTCTTCTAGGCCCTTGTCTGCAATCTGCAACCCGTAGGATAAGGTGGCGTTTGTGAGGGCGAAGGTGGAGCTTTTGCATACTGCCCCTGGCATGTTTGCTACGCAATAATGGATTACTCCGTCTACAACAAAGGTTGGGTTATCGTGATATGTCATTTTTGTTGTTTCGCAGCAGCCGCCTTGGTCCACTGCTACGTCTACTATTACTGCGCCTGGTTTCATGGTTTTAAGGTGATGGCGTCTGATAAGCTTGGGCGCGGCACCACCCGGAATCAATACAGCCCCTATCACCAAATCTGCATCTACTATAACGGATTCTACCGCCGTTGGCGTGGAGTACAGGGTTTGTATCTGGCTGCCAAAAACATCATCTAAATAAGTAAGGCGCTGGATATTATTGTCCAAAATTGTAACATTTGCCTCTAACCCAAGGGCCATTTTCATGGCGGCAGTACCTACTATCCCGCCGCCTAGGATAACAACTTCGGCTTTTTTTACGCCAACAACGCCGCCCAATAAAACCCCCGGCCCGCCCATGGGTTTTTCCAAGCAACGGGCGCCAACTTGTACGCTTAGCTTACCGGCAACTTCGCTCATAGGCTGCAAAAGCGGTAGCCCGCCAGATTTATCTCGGATAGTTTCGTATGCAACGGCCTTGCATTTTTTTGCGGCGAGTTCTTCTGTAAGCTTTCTGTCTGCCGCTAGATGCAAATATGTGTATATTATTTGGCCCGGGCGAAGCAAAGAATACTCTGGCTCTAGGGGCTCTTTTACCTTTATAACCATCTCACAATTATCCCAAACTTCTTTCGCAGTGGCTACAAGCACTGCACCGGCGGCGGCGTATTCTTCATCCGACAGCGATGACCCTGCGCCCGCACCAGCCTGTACATATACCTGATGCCCGCGGCCTACGTAGTCTCGCACGTTGTCTGGTGTCATTCCCACGCGGTATTCTTGGGTTTTTATTTCTGTAACTGTTCCTATTTTCACTTTATCCACATCCTTTGTCAGATTTATTATTGCCGTTTAGTAATATAGTGAACTAATCCGAAATCGGTCTCATCTATCGCGATAAAAACGCCTAGAACGCCTTGTTTCGGCGTTTCAAGTGCCGCTCTGGCGAGACCATTTCTCATTTATCTCACTATAATATTGAAAATCTGCCTGGTTGTAAAGAAAAAATTGTTGTCCAGTTTTTATTCTTTCAAATTGTGGTGAAACAAATAAAAAATGGTCTCGCCAAAGCGGCAGGCGAGACCGTTTTCTAATTATTTTTCTATATCTTCTGGCGCTTGCGTGAAATAATCCACAATACCCAGGTAAATGCCCCAGGCTAGTTTTTCCTGGTAGGTTTCGCTGGTTAGCTTTTGGCGCTCGTTATAATTGGTTAAAAAGCCGCATTCTACCAGCACTGCTGGCATTTCTGTTTGCTTTAGCACGTAGTAGTTGCTGTTGGCCTTGGCCTTAAATTTATTGCTGGGGTCTGCAAATTCCACCAGCCTTGTCTGCACAAAATCCGCCAGCTTTTGGCTGTTGTCGGATTCATTAAAATAAAAAACCTGGGCGCCCTTAACATTAGGGCTGTTGAAAGAATTTTGATGAATGCTAACAAAAATATCTGCGCTACTGCTGTTGGCAATGCTGCGCCGCACGTACATATCGCCAGATTTATTCTTGCTTAAATCTTTATCGTCTAGCCTTGTGATAATAACCGTAGCCCCACCCTGTTCTAAAAAAACCTGCAGCTTTTGGGCAATGCTAAGGTTAATATCCTTCTCTTCCACCTTGTTGCTAACCATGCCGGGATCGCGGCCGCCATGGCCAGCATCCACCACAATGATTTTGCGGCTAAGTGGCATAGCCGCCACATTGCATGGCAGCAGCGCCAAAACCAGCGCAATAAATAAAATCTTGAACTTAAAAATAACAACCCACTCCTTCAGAATTAGATTGTGCAGATATGTAGGTTTTATTCCCGCCGCAACTAAAAAATTCAGTTGGTCGGATTTTCCGACCAACTGAATTTTTTTGTCAGCAGGGAAACTGCTAGTTTTGAGGCTGTTGCAAAGCGGCAAAGCCGCTTTATTGCTAGCTGATTTTTTTGCCGCGCCGCAACTTGCATATAATTTTGCTTATAATCACCGAGGCAGGATACGCCAGCCAAGAAACAAACCACGAACCCCAAATTAAGCTGGCGGTAAGGAGTATTACAGTGAAAGCATGATACATAATATCTGTCCAAACTTCTTCTGTAAGCTTGTATTTGCGTATTAAATCAAATATTTTTACGGCAGATATAATAATCCAAGAAACCGGGAAAATCACCCAGCCCCCTATCACAATCTCTGCCACAACGCCTACTACTAAAATAGTAAAGGGGATTTTAGGGAAATACGCCTTTTTTCTATCCTGCTTGCTGCGCAAAAGAGGCCATATTACTGTTAGCAGCACAAACACAATGGGCCCGGCCAGCCAAGACGAGTAAAACTCTAGCCTGATTATCCCAACGATAAGCATGATGGTAGTTATGCTCACATATAATGCGGTTTCCACGGCATCTTCTAGGCTTGCATCCTCTTTGCCGCGCTTTATGTCAATTACCTCTTTAACCAAACAAGCCGACCATGCAACCATAAAAGACATCCAAGAAAATGGCCACCAGCGATTTATGCCCTCCATGCCAGCATGATCAAATAAAGATGCAACGCGCGCACCCAGTATCATTGGCACAGCACATAACACCCCAGCCAAGGTAAAGGCATAATCCTCAAAATCCCATTTTTTATTTTTATCTTTCAAGCGATTATCCCCTGTCCATATCCATACTAATAAATATAGTGAAATAAATGAACGGTCTTGCCAGAGCGGCACCTGAAACGCCGAGATAAGGCGTTTCAGGCGTTTTTGCCGTGATAGGCGAGACCGATTTCGAATTATTTCACTATAACTCTAATATTAGAATAACGGAATGGGGCAATTATACAATTGCCCCCATTCCAAAATTAGAACATTAGAGTTCTTCTGAAATTGCAAAAAACGCAATTTCAGAAGAAGCAAAAGATTGAAAATGTAACTCTTCCGAAATTAAAAAACGTAATTTCGGAAGAAGTCTATTAGAGTTTTTGATAAAACTTTTTTCCAAAGGTAACCCGGAAGAAACCGGGCGGCAAATCGTGCCGGGTTCGCGAAGCGAACCTTATGAAAAGTTTTTGGAGGTGTCGGAGCTGGTTGGACGCTTCGCGTCCTGCTCACCATGCATCCTGGGCAAAGCCTCTGACAGTTTTAACTACCTATAATATTCTAGCATAATATCAAACAAAGTCTCGCCCATTAGCCTGTAGCCAGAGTTTGTTGGGTGGATGCCGTCGCGGTCGAAGGTTGGGGCTAGGCGGCGTGGGTTGCCTGGGTCGCGTAATATAGCGTCGAAGTCTATTAGGCCCCATATTACGCCATCTGCATATTGTTGGCGCATCCAGTCGTTAACTTCGTTACGTATTTGGTCGCGGTAGTCGCGATCTTCGTTGTGCGGGGTTATTGTGCCACCTATTACGCGGATACCTGCGGCATGGGCTTCTTCAATCATTTCAGAGTAAGCATTTATCATGCTGGCTGCGCTTACAGATGGAGAGAAGGCGATGTTGTTTACACCAATTTGGAATACTACATAACCTACGCCAGGTTGGTCTAGCACATCGCGCTGTAGCAAGTGACGTGCGGCTGGTGGGTTGCCGCCTGGGCCGCCCACTAGGCCATTGCCGCCAATACCCATGTTTATTACGGATAGATGACGGGTTGCGGCGTTGCCTTGTAGGTTGTTCATTAGAATATCTACCCAGCGGGTGTAGGCTTCGTTGGTTACACCAAAGCCATCTGTAATGGAGTCGCCCAGAACAACTATAGAACGGAAGTTTGTTGGAGCAACAACGTCTACATTACATAGTACAAACCAGTGGGTATTAACTGAGCCGGTTACAGTTGCACTTGAGATATGGTTGCCCGGTTGCACGAAGCTGTTGGCGCGGGCTGCAATGTGTGATGTGATACGGGCTGGGACTTCGCCAAAGTAGGTAGATACTGCTAGGCGCTCTAGGGCTTCTACCGGGAAGTTTAAGGTGTCTGATGTTACAAATTCGCCCGGTGCAAGGGTAACGCTTGCGCTACCGCCAAAGGTGATTGGCGTGTGGGTTGCGGTGTTTATGCCAGAGCTGCCTGGGCTGCCGCTGGCGCGGGCCACGCTGGCTGCATTTATCACAAGGTCTGTTTGGCCAAACTGGTTGGAGAATGTGAGGCGGATGCTGTCGCCTGCTATAGCTGTGCGCACCATCTGGCGGAGTGTTGCGCCTGCCAGGCGGTCTCTTGCTACTTCGCCTGCGCTACGGATGCCGCCGTTGCCGCTGTTTACATCACCAAAGTATTGTGAGCTGGCCCATGTGCCTACCCAGTGGTAACCTGCAGGTAACGCAGCTGTTGTTGGTGGTTGCGGGGCGGCCTCTGTTGGGCTTGGTGTTGGTGTTGGCGTTGGGGTTGCCTCAACTTCTGTGGTGGCGGCTGGGGTGGGTTCTGCTGTTGGTGAAGGTTGGCCGCCCGTGGTGATTACAATAATGCGGTTGGCTTCATCCCAGTCTACATCGTAGCCGACGCTTTCCACCACTGCGCGGATGGGTAGCATAGTTCTGTCTTGGATAATTTGGGCTGGCACATCTAGGTCGTGCACTACGCCGTTGGCGGTGAAGGTGTCGCTGCCTATCATGATGCGGATGGTAAAGCCGCCGCGGGTTAGCACTGCGGTTCTTGTGCCTTCTTGCCACTCTACTTCAAAACCTAAGGCTTCAAATACACCGCGTACTGGCACTAAAATTCTGCCGTCTACATTAACGGCCTGTGCGCCATCGAAGACTACTGGCTGCCCGTCTATGGTAACAGCACTGGCTGCAGGCTGCGCCACAACGGACATGGGTAGCGCCGCAAAAGCAAATACAATCGCTAACAAAATTAACCTTTTTGCAAATTTCATTTCTTCCTCCTGGTTTATGGCCATTATGGCCGATTGATTACAACCCCAAGAATATATCATGATGCATGGAGAAAGACAAGATAAAATCGTAGTTTAGGGTTTTTGTGGGATTATGTCGAGTGTGGCTGGCTTGGGTTTATGGGAGATAAGGGGTTGGCGGGTGCTGGGGGGGAATTAAAGATATTTTTTGCTATACATCCTCTTTCAGCTTACTTGGCGCATACAGCGCCATTTGTTCGTAGCCTAGACCTTTTTTAATTTCATCATCTACATATATCATATGGCCCATTAGCTCACGGCTATTGTCTATGGCGAAGTTAGTGCCTTCTAGCCATTTTTCGGTTTTGGCACGTACTTTGTCGTGGCTTTCGCCGTCGCCGTCCATGCATACAGACACGGCGTACAGGCCGCCGACGAATTCTGTGATTTTAAAGGGGTGAATGTCTGCCTCGGTGACATCGTCATGTATGCGCCAAATCCATGCGGCTTTGCCGTCTTGGCCGTAAAGAAAGTCCTCGCCATCAAATAGAATTGGTACAGTTTTGGTTGCCATGCCGTCTATCCCCATGCCGAAAACTTTATCCCAGCCTACCAGGCCTGTTGTCATTGCCCTAAATTTTGGGATTCTTACTACAAAAATATCTGGCACTTTTTTGTCTAGTTTTTCTGTAATTTCCATCAGGCGGTTTATGGGAGATGCGTTGCCTGTATAGTCCACATTGGTGAGCTGCCCTTCTATTTCTTTTGTTTTTTCGTACAGCATTTTTACATCTGAGTCTTTGTTGAAATCTGTATGCTTTATATAGTTTACAAAATCCATGATAATTTCCTTTAGCTCGTGCAGCAAAGCTACTTCGCTGTCTATATCTTCTACTTTTTTGTCCAACACCTCAAGGACTGTTTCCGAGCCGGACGCACTGAAAATCCGTTTTATATCTTTTACGCTTATGTTTAATTTACGCAGGATTAAAATTTGCTCCAATTTTTTTAGGTTGGCTTGGTCGTACAGCCTATATGCGTAATCTTGACTGCGGGTGCTGGAGATTAGCCCCATGTCTTCGTAGTACCTAAGGGTGCGGGCAGAGATGTCGTATTTGGATGATATGTCTCTGATTTTGATTAGATTATCCATTGGGAAGCCTCCTTTGTTTATGTGCTTTGGCTTAGTATAAACCCTTACCCAACGGTATAGTCAAGAGCATTATTATACCTCTCGCTGAAAATTGCAGAACAATTTCCTGGCATACAAAAAAAGTCAGTTGGTCGCAAAATGCGACCAACTGACTTTTTTCGCCATGGGTAGCTGCTGCTAATCTGCCATCAAATATACAACCCCAAAAGGCGCAAACGCAATTTACAGCCGTAATCGTACAACATGGATAAAACCACACTCACCCCACCACATAAACATCATCACAACAAACATCCCGCCCGCGGCTGCCCATCTTGCTTCCCACAGGGGCAAGCTGCCAATCAAGCTCCAACGGCAACGCCGCCGCAAAAACCTCTCCCTCCGCCCATTCTTCGCGGCCAGTGGCGAAATTCCTTTCTAAAAAATACAACGCAATTTCATCCCCAGGGTCTATAGGGTCGTGGCCTTTTTGGATTACGCCGCCCGTCTGGTATCTTATGCCCTTTATCTGGCCTGCCGGGTGGCAGCCCGTGAAGCTGACAATAATATCTGCATCCCTGCCATTAACCACCGCAGGTATAGCATACATGCGGGCATTGGCAGTTTTAGCAATGGGATAAAGGGCGATATTATGCCCGCCCAAAGTTGGCCAAAGCAAATCCCCTATGGGCTGCCAGTGGGGGCTGGTTTGCAGCAGCCCCGCTAGCCTGTAGCTGTTGCCGCCGGTGGGCTGCCAAAGAGCAAGTTCGCTGCGGGTTATACCGCCATGCCCGCTACGCCGGCCAGTTAAAAATTCAAAAAATACATGCAAATACTCCGTAAAATTCTCGTCCATCCCCAGCCCAGAATACGCAGCCAGAGACGGCACACCTAGGGATTTCCCGCCATATATATAGAATGTACTTAGCCCCCAAAGGGCTGTGTCGCTGTTGTGGCGGTTGTAACTGACGCAGCTTTCCAAGGCCGTAAGCACAGCAGTAACCTCTGCCGGGAAAATTTGCTGCAGCTGTATTGCCATGTCCCCGATATCCACCATATCTGCATAATTATCCCTTGGGCTACCCTCGCCAAAAGTCTTTGTTTTACTGCGGCGGGCAGAAAGGTCCACAAACCCGTTATGCATCACCTCTAGCCTGGTACTGGCCCTTGCCATCAGCGCCCCCATTGCTTCCATCACGGCCTGTACTTTACTTAGCTCCACCACAGAAAGGGTTAAAATCTCGTCGCTATCTTCCCCATAAAAATCCATAAAAGTATCCACGATTACACGCCCAAGCTGGTGGCCATCCATGCTGGGGTTATGATTAAGCGCACCCAAAAACACATAATCCCAGCCATCGCCAGGCTCTAAATCCTCCGATGCTATAAGCACATTTGCATAATCCGCAGCTATTATCGCCATCTCTACCGTGGCCATTAAACATGCATCAAAGCCCAAAAATTCCAGCTTATTCTCCCGTAGCCCCGCAGCCTCGAAAGCTGCGGCCATATCCAACAAAGTTAGGCTCGCGTCGTCAAATTTTTCATCATGGCCAAAGCCCGCGATGCTGCCGCCGCCGTGATCCCACATTATCAGGCCATATTTTTCTGCGGGGTAGCGGCTTTGACAAAAGCTTATAAATTTTGCCAGGGTATCTGGGTTACCCATGTTTACCAAGCCCATGTTTTCAATTTCGTTAAGCTGGCCGTCTGCCAGCTCCCATATTAGGCATTCATATTCTGGTATGGCTTCGTTCATCCAGCGTTTTGCGCCACCGGTTAGTATCAGTACATTAGCAACCCGAGAATCCAGCCCAGAATCCAACATTTCCACCAAATCCGCAGTAGCCGCGCCAAATTCGCTTTCCAAATCCGAGCCGTTCATATAAACCATAATCGTATAAGGCTTCTGCGCCGCTGGCCGCCCCCCCGCGAAGGTTACAAGCATCACAAAAACCAGCAATATCCATCTAATTTTTGACATTTTACACCCCTTGTAGTGGTATTTATATTATTTCTTGCTTTTTTATCGAATATTATTCATGTTTTCCTTTACCATTTGCCAGTATTCTTGGTATACTGTTCTGGATATTTTTCAACAAGAAAAAGGAGGCCATAGTAAGTGGCAAATCTAACCAATATCACAAAACAGCAAATAAAAGACGGCGTTGTAGAAAACCTGCGCAACGCATACCGCAAAACAATTGCCAACGCCAGTAATCCGCAAATTTACAACGCCCTAGCCATGACCATCAAGCATTTTGTGTCAGACAACTGGATAGCCACCCACGAGCAATTTGAAAAATCCGATGTAAAAACCGTCTACTATCTATCCATGGAATTTCTAATGGGCAGGTTTATGGGCAACGCAATGCTAAACCTATCCCTAACCAGCACCGTTAAAGAAGCCCTAGACGAGCTTGGTATAGACATAAACATGGCAGAAGAATCTGAACCCGACCCAGGCCTTGGCAATGGCGGCCTAGGCAGGCTTGCAGCATGTTTTTTAGATTCTCTGTCTACATTGGGCTATCCAGCTTACGGCGCGGGCATCCGCTACCATTACGGCATTTTCGAGCAGCATATAGAAAATGGCCATCAAGTAGAAAAACCCGACAACTGGCTACAACACGGGGACCCATGGGGCGTGCGCCGTGAAGAATACGCCAAGGAAATCAAATTTGGCGGCCGCGTAACATCATTTAATGATAACGGCGAATACCGCTTTGCCCTGGAAGATTGCCAAAGTGTAATGGCCATCCCATACGATTATCCCGTAGTTGGCTACAACACAAAAATGGTTAACACCTTGCGCCTTTGGGATGCAGAGCCCGTTAACCGTTTCGACCTTCATTCATTCAACCAAGGCCAATACGAGCGCGCCGTAGAAGAACAAAACCTAGCACGCAATCTCACCAGCGTATTATACCCAGCAGACGAGCATGTATCCGGCAAGGAACTGCGCCTGCGCCAGCAATATTTCTTCGTATCTGCCACCATCCAGCGGGCAGTAGAGCAATTTGCCTCCCGGCATAATAACGACTTTACAAAGCTGCCAGATTATCTGCAATTTCAGCTAAACGACACCCATCCATCCCTCACCGTAGCAGAGCTTATGCGCATACTAGTGGACGAATACAAAGTACCATGGGATAAAGCCTGGGAAATCACCCGCAAAGCCTGCGCCTACACCAACCACACCATACTAAGCGAAGCCCTAGAACGGTGGCCAATAGAGCTTTTCAGCCGTCTGTTGCCGCGTGTATACATGGTGGTGGAAGAAATAAACCGCCGCTTTTGCGCCAATCTAGTAGAATGGTACGGCAACGACCCAGAACGTATCCGCAAGATGGCCATCTGCGCAGACGGCCAAATTCGCATGGCTCACCTTGCAATCGTAGGCAGCCACGCAGTTAACGGCGTAGCCGCCATCCACACCAATATATTAAAGGAAATCGAACTAAAGGATTTCCACGAAATTTACCCAGACAAATTACAAAACAAAACCAATGGCATCACTCCGCGCCGCTGGCTTGCAAAATGCAACCCCGACCTAAGCCGCCTTATTACAGAAACCATAGGCAGCGGCTGGGTAGCAGACCTAGACCAGCTGCGCAACCTCACCCCCCTGGCAGATGACCCAGCCTTCCGGCAAAAATTTATGGACATTAAACATGCCAACAAAGTAGAACTCTCCAACTACTTCCGCCGGGAATACGGCATAGGGGTAGATCCGGATTCTATCTTTGACATCCAAGTAAAACGCCTCCACGAATACAAACGCCAGCTACTAAACATCTTCCATGTGATAGACCTGTACAACAGCATAAAAATGAACCCAGCATTAGATATCCACCCGCGCACCTTCATATTCTCTGCAAAAGCCGCCGCCAGCTACCACCGGGCAAAACTTATAATCAAGCTAATAAACACAGTAGCAGATGTGGTAAACAATGACCCGATTGTAGACGGCCGCTTGAAGGTTCTCTTCCTGCCAAATTATCGTGTTAGCCTGGCAGAAAAGCTAGTGCCTGCCTGCGATGTAAGCGAACAAATATCCACCGCAGGCAAGGAAGCCAGCGGCACAGGCAATATGAAATTTATGCTAAACGGCGCAATCACAATAGGCACCCTAGACGGCGCCAATGTAGAAATGCAAGAGGAAGTGGGCAAAGAAAACATTTTCATCTTCGGCATGACAGCAGAAGAAGTCCACACCTTAACCCTGTCTGGCAGTTACGCCCCTTGGGATTTGTACAATATGGACTTTAATATACGCAATGTACTAACCACGCTAATAAACGGCAGCCTAGACCGCAACCACGACCTTTTCCGCGAGCTTTACGACGCTATGCTAAATGGCTACGGCGGCGCAAGGCCAGACGAATATTATGTGCTAAAAGATTTTGCAGCATACAAACAAGCCCAGGAGGATGTTAACGCTGCCTACAAAAACACAAACAAATGGGCAAAAATGGCTGTGCTAAACACCGCCGCTAGCGGCAAATTCTCCAGCGACCGCACCATCCGCCAGTACGCAGAAGAAATCTGGAACCTACCCGCAGTTACTATAGAATAAGAGAGTGATATTGTGGATTTACGACAGCTAAAAGTAATGTTTGTGACATTTTTTGTCACGGTGTTAATTATCGTCGGGATTGTGGCTGTGGTTTGGCTTGTGGCTATTCCGCGGTTTAGCGATATAGAATTTGGCGCTAACCGGGAAGAAGTTGACTACCACGGGCATCACGGCCTAGACCAAAATGTAACCAGCATAGTGTGGGACGGGCGTATCATGCGAGATGTCGTACCATTTGTTAGTGACGACAGGTTGTTCGCTGGGGAAACCCTCTACCTGCCAGTTAGCTTCTTGCGCGACGTAATTGACCCATTTATCTTCTGGGACGAAGGGGCTGGGGTATTATTCATCTCCTCCCGCCAGCATATGCTGGAATTTACCCCAGATTCCCTCACGTTTTTAGTAAATAACGAACAGCGTAGCATAGAGTCCCCCATCATAAGAGACGAAGCAAGCGGCGAGTTTTATCTGCCACAAAGCCTGGTAGAAAGCCTGTATCCCATCATCGTGGAATATATCTTCAGCAGCAATATTATGATCATCACGCCCCATGGCGAAAGGCTAAATTACGCAAATATAATCTCTGCCAGCGCGCCAGTACGCACCCTAAATAGCATCCGCGGCTCTATAGTAGAAACCCTGGCCGCAGATGACACCGTTATCATCCTGGGCGAAATAGACGATGACACAGAATTTGTAAGCGTACGCACTCACAGCGGCTTTATTGGCTACCTGGCCACCAGGGATATCGGCGATGTGGAAAACCGCAGCCCAGACATTACCGCCACTCCGTTGCTAGGCAGCTTTATAGACAATTTAACCCGCATCCCACCAAACTGGCCAAGCGGCGCAAAAATTAACATGACTTGGGATTTAATTTACCAAGCTGCTGCCAACCAAAGCTTAATGCAAACCCCATTACATTCTAGCGTTAACGTTATCTCTCCCACATGGTTTAGGTTCGATGCAGACAACCTCAACATCAGCTCTGTAGCCAGCCGAGATTATGTAGACTGGGCGCATCGCCAGGGGGTACATGTTTGGCCGCTTTTATTCGACGTAAACAATGCCACCGCCCGCGCCATTCTAATGAACAGAAGCGCCAGGCAAACGGTTATTGCCCAACTTGTACAATATGTAGATACCTACAACCTAGACGGTATCAATATAGATATCGAGCATCTTCTTTCGCCAGAAGAAGGGCCTTATAAAATCCAATTCCTGCGTGAGCTGGCCATACCCATGCGCCAACGCAATATAGTGCTTTCTGCCGCAGTAAAAGTGCCAACACCATGGACAATGTTCTACCGCCGCGACCTTATTGGCCTTACCATGGACTTTGTACAAGTTATGACCTACGACGAACATTGGGCAACTTCCCCCAACCCTGGCCCCGTTGCGTCCATCCCTTGGGTGGACAACGCCCTAATAGCCACGCTTAGGGAAGTCCCTGCAGAACAGCTAATTATGGGGTTACCATTTTACAGCCGTATATGGCGCGAAGTGGCGCTAGAAGAAGATTCTCTCACCTCAAGGGCCCTAGGCATGGGGCTAGCCCGGGAATTCTTCGCAGAGCGCGGCGTAACCGGCGACGATTGGGATTGGCTAGACGACGTAGGCTCGTACTTTGCAGAAATTGCCGTAATTGAAGAAGGCCAAACAATAATCTATCGCGTATGGCTAGAAGACGAAGCATCCATTAGCGTAAAGATGCATCTTTTTTCATATTATAATCTAGTGGGCGTATCCAGCTGGTTTAGGGGGCTAGAATCCCCAGGAACATGGGATGTAATAGCCGGGCATTTTTGATAGGTCAAGACTCAAATTTTTTGAAAAAGTTTGGCATTTTACTTTTAAAAAAATTCAAATCAACTAATTACACTTTGTAATTAGTTGATTTGAAAATACAAGTGGCTGTCTTGCACAATTTAACGGGGGTACAGCGAATGAAACTTACTTTTAAGCTTTTTGCAGTGTTGTTTTTGTCGGTGGCTTTTGGGCTGGCGATGGCATTTTTAGACTTTGGAGGTTATGGGCGTATTGTAATTCTTGCCGCTGGGTTTTTTATTATAGGCGGGGTTTTGTTAAGCATTCTTTCGTCTGTAGAGAAGCGCGCCCGTGAGCTTGGGCAAACGGTAGAACAAATTGCAGAAGGCAAGCTTGCTGTCAACTTTCGCGATATCAAGGACGAGTTCACCCCGGTAGAAGGCGCGCTGGCAGAGCTTTGCAGGCTGCAAAATGAAAAAATAACCCAGCTTAAAAACACCGCAGCAACTGCAAAAGGCGAGGTTCGCGAAGTGGTTAACACCGCCGAGTTTGACGCGCTTCTTCTTGATGTGAAAAATGTGGCCGCGGCCATTAAAACTGGCGATTTATCTTTCCGGCTAAAAAGCGGCAAGAATGCCGAGCAGTTAAACGAAATAATGGCGGCCGTGCACAGCCCGGTGGCTGAAGCCCTGCGGGTAATAAGCGAAATAGAGGCTGGGAATTTTGCCGTGAAGGTTGTGGGGCAATATCGCGGCGATTTTGATGCGCTTCGTAATGGAATAGATGTTTCTGCTGGGTATGTAGATGGATTTTTAACAAAGCTTAATGCTGCGCTGGATTCTTTGGCGGCGGGTAAGCATGATATTCGCCTAGATGGAGAATACGCTGGGGTTTTGGGCAAGATTGCAACAGCGGCCAAAACTATGGCAGCTAATTCCCAGCGGCTTTTAAGCGAGCTTGCAACCGCTACGGACGCCATAAGCCAAGATGCAGGCCAGATTTTATACACAAACCAAAACATATCCATGGGTGCAAGCCATAGCCATGTACTAGCCACAGATTTAGCAAATACTTTGGTATCATTAAGCAACCAATCTACAGAAACAGCCCAAAACGCCCAGCTAGTGGCCAATTTAACCGCCACAGCCACAAAAAATGCCCACGCCGGCAAAATAGACATGGACGAAATGTTGGTGGCCATTGCAGGTATTCGGGAATCTAGCGATAATATTTCTCGGGTGATTCAGGTTATCGATTCTATTGCAAGGCAAACCAATTTGCTGGCCATAAATGCCGCTGTGGAAGCCGCTAGGGCTGGGGTTCACGGCAGGGGCTTCATGGTTGTGGCAGATGAGGTACGCGTCCTTGCAGATAAAAGCAAACAGGCAGCCGGCCAAACTGCTTCCCTTATTAGTGATTCTATTTTAAAAATTGACCAGGGCACAAAAAAGGCAGACCATACAGCAGCTGTACTTGATAAAATCGTAGAAGATTTTGCAGAGATAAACAGCATAGTAGTTAATATTGCAGAGGTTGCCGATGGGCAGCGCACATCAATTGAAGCAGTAAGCGCAGAAACCACAACCATAGCAACAGCCGCACAAACCGCCGCAGATATGGCGAAAAAAAGCGTAGTCACCGTAGAAAGTCTCGAGAAAAACATGGCTTTGCTAAATAAACTAGCAAAAGCAAAAAAACCTGCGCCAGTAGCAGATAAACCCGCCACGCCCCGCAGGCTTGAAAGTATTACAACCAGCCCAGATAAGCTTAAACAAGATAATGCAGCCGCCAGCTTCAAAGAGCGGGTAGAAAAACGCAAGCAAGAACGAGCCGCTGCCAATTTAAACCGCGACAACACTCCTCCGCCTACTCCACGCAGCCCAGTTAAGGCGAAACCTGCTGCCATCAGAAACACCACGCAAACAGGTACACCAGAATATAATCGTAAGGATTTTGGTAAATATTAATGGACTATACACAAGTAAAACAGGACGGCAACAACACCGTGCTTACAAATGTAAAAAACTTCGACCTGGCCCAGACATTAGACTGTGGCCAGGCGTTCCGCTTTAGCCAGGTTGGCGAGGCTTTTACTGGCATTGCCCATGGGCGCAGACTCACGCTTTGTATGGACGCAGGTAATCTGCTGCTTATGGATGTAACAGTAGATGAGTTTGAAGCATTGTGGAAACATTATCTGGATTTTGGCAGGAATTATACCCTACTAAAAGCCGGATATGCGAAAGACCCATCCCTTAAACAAGCGATTAACTTTGCCCCTGGCATTCGGCTAATGAACCAGGACCCATGGGAAACCCTGGTATCTTTCATACTTAGCCAAAACTCCAACATCCCTCGCATAAAAAAAATGATAGAGGCTCTTTGTGATACCTTTGGGCGGCAGCTACCCTGCGGGGGCTTCACTTTCCCTGCACCGCAAACCCTGGCTGGGCTTACAGAGGCCAGCCTAGCCCCCATCCGCAGCGGCTACCGCGCAAAATACATAATAGACGCAGCAGAACAAATAGCCAGCGGCAAAGTTGATATCCCAACCCTGCAAAGCCAGCCCACACTAGCACTGCGCCAGGCGCTGCTGGGTATCCTTGGGGTTGGGCCAAAGGTGGCAGATTGCGTGCTGCTGTACGGCTTTGGCCGGGCAGAATGCTACCCTGTGGATGTATGGATACGCCGCGTGATGGAGCAAATGTACCCAAACGGCCTGCCAGCCTGGCTAAATGAAACCGCCGGGATTGCACAGATATATTTGTTTCATTATATACGGCATGGCGCGAATGGGATTTGATGTGAAGAAACTGTTGTCATTGGGCGTTTTATGTGAGATAGAATAATCGGACTATGTATGGGGCTGCCTTCTTAGCGAGACAGACCCGTTTTCCTTTAACCAAGCTGTGGTGGGCACATATCTGTTTCTGGTGGGATATTAACGTTGGGTGGGTTTTTTCTTTCATTTTCTTCGGGGTTGTGCTTTTCTTTTTTGGGGGTTTTGGTTTCGTTTTGGTACATGGGTATACATCCTTCCGTTGTGGGATGACTTTAGTGTGCGCCATGGCTGTGCTTTTATACATATGCGCAATTCCCTTTTGCAGCAAGTTCGCACTTAAACGTCTTATCTCGGCGTTTATAGTCAGAAGGATGCTACTTTTCGTTCGTTGTCAGGTTTTGTTTGGTGGAGATAAATCCAGTTGGTCGGATTTTCCGACCAACTGGATTTATCACAAAAAAAACACCCACATAAAGCGTCATAAATTTCTGCAAACCGAAGGGCAAAAGCCGCTAGTTTACATAGAATTTACAGGCTAAATGTGAGTATTATATAAGTCTGTTAAACTGAAAACAATCATTACCACAAGGCATTTCAGGCATTTTTGCCACGGCAGGCGAGGCCATTTTCGAATTATCTCACTACAACATCATCACTTTTGCCATTTCCGTTCATCACTTCAAGCCCACGGCCAAGAAACACCCGCCCGCCTCTGGCATCTTGCAGCTGCTTGCGAGTATTACGAGGGTCTTTTTTGCCATAATTATTCTTCTCTGCAGCAACCACATTAACAAACGAAACAGGCAGCCCGGCAGATGCAAAAAACGACTTGCCGGCCTGAAGCTGAAAATGCAAATGCGGCTCAGATGTATTACCGCTATTGCCGCATTTTCCTATCACCTGCCCCTGCTTCACCTTGTCGCCAGCCCGCACGGCCGCGCTGCCAGGCATAAGATGGGCACATAGGCTAAATTCCTCTTCTGCATGTTGGATAATAACAAAATTGCCCCGGATATCCCATGAATCGCAGAACGCTTTTGTGCTGGTCACGCGGCTATCTTTATGCTTATTGCTTACCTTCACCACAGTACCATTTGCCGGGGCTATAATATTTTCCCCATAGCAATAATAGCTGCCAAGGCTAGTGTTATCGCCAGAAAACGAGCTGCCTTTATCATCTATCATGATAAAATCATAGGCATATCGCTGGGGGATAATACCCCAAGAATGGGAGAATTCCTTTTCTGCCCCGCCGTTTACCACAACCCACTTGCCTTCAAAAGGCAAGATATAATCTACAGCGCAATCATAATCCTCTGCAGAAGGCAGCGGCTGTTTCCGCTTGGCCATAAAATTACCAAAAACCTGAGCCAGCCCCAGCCACACATGCGCATCTAAAAATATAAGCAGCAACAGTAAATCCGACATCCTGCGGAAAACCGGCGGCAACGCAACACCAAACAGACCCAACACGAAAAAAACGATAACCCCCAACATACCTATTTTCCACAGCGGTTTTATTATGCGTAAAAATATTGACATGACTCTACACCTCTTGTTTTTCTAGTATTTCGACTGCTTCTTCTGCCACCTCTTGGGCGTCGTTCCGTATAGCCGCAGACAGCATCAGTTTAATCCTATTAAGCTGGTTAACCTCGCTTGCGCCAGGGTCGTAATCCACGGCCACCACATTTGAGTTTGGATATTTATTATGCAGCGCCTTTATTATGCCCTTGCCCGTAACATGGTTGGGCAGGCAGGCAAACGGCTGGGCGCATACGATATTGTTCACGCCACTATGGATTAGCTCTATCATCTCTGCCGTTAAGAACCAGCCCTCCCCTGCCATATTCCCCAGGGATACTACGGGCTTAGCAAGCTCTGCCATCTCGCGGATATGCACCGGCGGCGCAAAGCGGCTGCTTTTGCCCAGTGCGCGGCGCATATGGCGGCGGTAAAACTCCATATACCATATAAGGAAATTACCCACTGTTTTGGCCTTTTTGCTGCCCCCAAGCTTATCATGTTTAAAGTTCACATTAAACGCGCTATACAGGAAGAAATCCATCAGATCCGGCACTACGGCCTCTGCGCCCTCGTTCTCTAGCAGGGTTACTATATCGTTGTTGGCGGTGGGGTGATATTTCACAAGAATTTCCCCTACTACGCCCACCTTTGGCTTGTAAACTTCCTTAAGGGGTAGCTGGTCAAATTCTTCTACTATTTTGTGGATATTTTTCTTAAACCTGCGGCCTTTGCGTACAGATTCTTTGCATATTTCATTCCATTTTTCATACAGCGCATTTGCCGAGCCTGGTGTGGCCTCGTATGGCCGCGTGCGGTACAACACACGACACAATAAATCACCATAAACCAAGGATTGCATTGCCCTGCCAGCCAGCTTTAATGTAAATTTTAGCCCCGGGTTTTTCTCAATACCACCGGCACTTATCGATACCACAGGAACATGCCCAAAACCAGCACGGGCAAAGGCCTTCCGTATAAACGCCATATAATTAGACGCACGGCAGCCGCCGCCAGTTTGCGACATGAACACAGACACATTGTCTGTATCATACTGGCCAGATTGCAGGGCGTTTAGCACCTGCCCCACCACTATTAGCGCCGGGTAGCAGGCATCGTTGTTTACATATTTTAGGCCGGTATCTATTGCTTCTTTGTCTATGGCGGGCATCAGCATCAAGTTGTACCCACTGGCCTTAAAGGCCTCTTGTAATATATCAAAATGATAAGGTGCCATCTGCGGGCATATTATCGTATGCTTGGCACGCATTTCCTTCGTAAACACCACGCGCGGCTTACGCGGAATCGGCTTCTTGGCCAGCACGCCCCGCTCGCGCCGCTCTTGCAATGCCGCAAACAACGAACGCACCCGAATACGCGCTGAACCAAGGCTTGTAACCTCGTCTATTTTAAGCAGAGTAAATATCTTGCCTGCAGCCTCCAGAATTTCCTGGATTTCGTCTGCGGTAACGGCGTCTAGGCCGCAGCCGAATGAATTTAGCTGAATCAGCTCTACATCTGTACGCTTGCGCACCCAAAATGCCGCCCCATACAGCTGGGAATGATATGACCATTGGTCCCGCACACCCAGTGGGCGCTCCACTTCCCCTAGATGCGCCACGGAGTCCTCACTAAGCACCGCAATGCCGTAAGATGCAATCAGCTCTGGTATGCCGTGGTTTATCTCTGGGTCTATATGGTATGGCCGCCCCGCCAGCACTACGGCAGACAGGCCGTTTTGCTCGATATAATTTATGGCAGAACGCCCAAGGCGCTTTATATCCTGGCGATAATTTTCTTGTTCTGCCAGGGCTTTTTCTAGGGCAAGCCTTACCTCTGCCACCGGGATTTCTTTAAATTCCTCCAGCAGGCAGGCCTCTAGGCTTTTGGGGTCGTTTAGGTTAAAGAATGGGTTGTGAAAGCGTATGCCTCGCTCGTTTAGTTCTTCTACGTTATTTTTGATATTCTCCGGATAGGAGGTAACTATAGGGCAGTTGTAACATTCGTCTGCGCCGGGCGTCAGGTTTTTCTCAAAAGGGATGCTGGGGTAGAAAATATAGTTTATGCCACTGTTTATCAGCGCCATGATATGCCCGTGCACCAGCTTTGCCGGGTAACATTCAGATTCGCTTGGTATGGATTCCATGCCTAGCTCGTATAGGCTACGGCTAGACCTTGGGGACAACTGAACGCTGTAGCCAAGCTCTGTGAAGAATGTATGCCATAGTGGATAGTTTTCATACATGTTAAGCACCCTTGGCAGGCCTACTACACCCCGGGGGGCGGTGGTTTTATCAATGGATTCGTAACCGAAAACACGCTCGTATTTTGCGGCGTATAGGTTTGGCAGGTTGGCGTCTTTGGCCTCTTTGCCACGGCCACGTTCACAGCGGTTACCAGAGATGAATCGGGTTTCTTTATCTGCGGCTTCGTTGGTTCGGAAGTTGTTTATGGTAAGCAGGCAGTTGTTTTCGCAAGCTTTGCAGCGGGTGTGTGATGTGCTTACTTCCAGGCTATTAAGCTGCTGGGGGGGTAGCAGGCTTGTCTCTTTGCGCTTGGTGTAGCGCGCCCGCGCCAGCAATGCCGCGCCAAATGCGCCCATTAGCCCTGCGATATCTGGGCGTATGGCTTCCCGCTGGCTTACCATTTCGAAGGCGCGCAGCACGGCATCATTGTAAAACGTGCCACCCTGCACCACAATATTTTTGCCCATCTGGGATGGGTCTGTGATTTTTATTACCTTCAGCAGCGCATTTTTTATCACAGAATAGGCCAGCCCAGAGGAAATATCCGCCACAGATGCCCCTTCTTTTTGGGCCTGCTTTACACGAGAGTTCATGAAAACTGTACATCGCGAGCCTAAATCCACAGGATTTTCTGCGAATAAGGATTTTTGGGAAAATTCTTCAATTGGCAAATCTAGCGACCTTGCAAAGGTCTCTAAAAAGCTGCCGCAGCCCGCAGAGCAGGCTTCGTTTAGCAGCACGCTATCTATTATGCCGTTTTTTATACGCAGGCATTTCATATCCTGGCCGCCGATATCTAAAATAAAATCCACCGCCGGGTCGAAAAATGCCGCCGCGCGGTAATGGGCTACAGTTTCTACCTCGCCCATATCTGCCCCTAGGGCTTTTTGCATCAGGGTTTCGCCATAGCCGGTTACGCAGGAATAGCTTAGCTTTGCGCCTGGCGGGAGTTTTTCGTACACTTCTGTAAGGGCTTTGCGAGCCACCTGGATTGGGTTACCCTCGTTGCTTTCGTAGAAAGTGTACAAAAGCTCACCAGACTCGCTTATTAGCACGGCCTTGGTAGTGGTAGAGCCAGCATCTAACCCAAAGAAACAATCCCCGGTGTAGCTGGCCAAATCGGCCTTTGGGACAATATGCTTGCCATGCCGCTGGCTAAATGTATCGTATTCTTCTCGGGCTGTAAACAATGGCGCTAGGCGTGTGATTTCAAACGGAAGCTCTTGCTGGCCTAATAAATTTTCGATAAGGGTAGAGATATCTAGCGCCGCACCCTCATCCCCTGCGCGAATAGCCGCACCCAGGGCGGCAAAAAGATGAGAATTATCTGGCACGATTGTCTGCTGTTCTGTTAGCTTTAGCACATCAATAAACCTAGCCCGCAGCTGGCTTAAAAAATGCAGCGGCCCGCCCAAAAACGCAATATTGCCCCGTATTGGCTTACCACATGCAAGCCCGCTTATTATCTGGCTTACGATGGCCTGGAAAATACTTGCCGCCAAATCTGGCCGGGATGTGCCCTCGTTGATTAGCGGCTGCAAGTCACTTTTAGCAAACACGCCGCATCTGGCGGCTATGGGGTAGATTACATTGTAGGATTTTGCAAGCTCGTTTAGGCCTGTGGCGTCTGTGTCTAGCAACGTGGCCATTTGGTCTATGAAGCTGCCCGTGCCGCCGGCGCATATGCCGTTCATCCGCTGCTCTATTGTGTTAGAAAAATAGATAATCTTGGCATCTTCGCCACCTATTTCTATCGCAACATCCGTAGCTGGCGCAAAATGGCTTATAGAATCGCTAACCGCAATAACTTCCTGCACAAAAGGCACGCCAACCCAATTGGCCAGGCTTAGCCCACCAGAGCCGGTTATCATTGCCATAAAACTAAAATTACCCAGCTCTTCCTTAGCCTCTGCCGCCAGTGATATTAGCGTCTCTTTAATATTAGAATGATGCCGTCTGTACCTATCAAAAACACAACGGTTATCCTGGCCTGTAACCACCAGCTTGATTGTAGTAGAGCCTATGTCAATCCCTAATTTATATGTACTCATATTATCTCCTTCCAAACCATCACCTGCGGTGAGGCTGATTCCGTGGTAATGTATGTGGGGCTTCGGCATAAGCCTCGCGGCCGGATGCAAATCACCTGCGGTGAGGCTGATTCCGTGGTAATGTGGACGGGGCTTTGGTATGCGCCTCGCGGCCGGATGCAAATTAGTTTACACTCAAACTGAAAAATGCTGAAAAATCTGGTTTTTCAAGAACATAAACTAATTTTTTAACGGTTACAGCAGCCATTTGCTATTTTAGCGTAAAGCTATATAAGCTTACAATAGCAGATATATGGTAAATACGGCACCGTAAACTGCAAATCAACTTCTTACAATTTGTAAGAAGTTGATTTGGCAAGCTAGAACAAATACGCATCCAACTTGCGCATGCTTTGGCGGTTAAGCCTGGCTACATCTGAAATGAGATAGCGGTTACCGTCTACATCGAAGATTATCACGCTGGTGGGAGTTAGCATACGTATGTTGCGGCTCACATCTTTTATGGCGCAGTTTTTTGTGTATTCTGCGCCTTGTTTGTTTCGCAGGCGCAGCTCCATGTATACGTAACCCAGCTTGTCTTGTACGCTTGTTACTTCCAGCACTTCTGGGCAGTAGTAGCGGCTGTCTAGCTCTGTGATTACTATTTCTTGCTGGGCAGCGGGTAACGCCTTTATGGATTTTAATATGCCTATCTCTTTGTTCTCATGGTCTGCAACAGAGATATAGTTTAGCGGCTCTTGCATGGGCATGATTCTTCGTAGGATTATATGCTTGTAGTCCTCACCCTTAAACTTCACCCCTAGGAAGCCCCCTTCTGTAGCGTAGAATTCTGTTTCGTTTAGGTCCATTATGCCTAGGTCCATTTGTTCGTTCATATTAGCACCTCGTTTTCGTTGTTAATTATTTCTTTAAACTTCGGAGAAATTTCCTTTTTCGTAAAAGCCTTCTTTTCACGCGATTTAATCCATGCTTATAACTTTTAGGCCTTCCATCTGTATCGTATACAGCTTATGATACTCGCCTTTTTTGGTCATTAGCTCTTCATGGGTGCCGCTTTCTACTATTTTGCCGTCGTTTATCACGGCCAGGCTATCCACATCCTTTAGTGTAGAAAGCCGGTGCGCTATGGCAATCGTTGTGCGGTTTTCTTGCAGTTTGTTTAAGGCGGCCTGGATTTTTGCTTCGGTTTCTGTATCCATGGCGGCGGTGGCTTCGTCTAGTATTAGTATTTTCGGGTTTTGGATTATGGTGCGGGCTATGGATAGACGCTGTTTTTCGCCGCCAGATAGGTCTTGGCCGCCTGCCCCTACACGGGTTTCGTAGGCATCTGGCAGGTTGGCTATAAACTCGTGGGCAGAGGCCATTTTGGCCGCCCAGATTACTTCTTCTATAGTGGCATCAGGCTTGGCATAGCGGATATTGTCGGCTATGCTGCCTATAAACAGATATATTTCCTGGGAAACTATACCTATGTTTGTGCGCAACTGTTGCAGGGATAGTTCTTTTACGTTAACGCCATCTACCTTGATTATGCCTTCTGTGGGGTCATACAGGCGGGCTATCAGGTTGGCCAAAGTGGATTTGCCAGCCCCGGTTTTGCCTACTATACCCAGGGAATGCCCAGCCGGCACATGTATGCTCATGCCCTTTAATATAGATTTAGCCGGCTCGTATTGAAACCATACATCTTTAACGTCAATTTCGCCTTTAAAATCCTCTAGGGTCACAGGATTTTCTGGCTCTTCTACATCTGCCTTGGCATCTATTACTTCAAACACGCGCTGTGCGGCGTCTACGCATCTTGCCCACCAGTTGCTTACAGAAGACATAAATTCCAGTGGGCCAAACAGCATGGACAAATACGCCAGGAAAGTAAGCAGCACACCAAGGGTGATTTCCTCATTTATAACCATCATACCGCCAAAAAATGTAACCGCCACCTGCCCCAAAAACATAAACAGGTATATAAGCGGGAATGCCGTCCAGCCTAGGTTATTGCTGGCTATCTGTACATCTGTATGCTTGCGGCCAAGCCCTGCAAAGCGTTGTGATTCTTCCTTTTCGTTGGCAAAGGCCTTTATCACGCGCTGGCCGTTTATTGCGTCGCTTACCATATTGTTAAGCTGGGAGTTCATTACCCAGGATTTATGGTGCAGCCGCTTGAAAAGCCCCATAAGCAGCTTAAACATAACCAAGCTCACTGGCACAATAACTATACAAACTAACGCCAGCCGCCATTCCAGCACCAGCATCATAATAAAAACGCCAATAAACAGCGCCGTGTTTATAAGTATAAATGGCAGGCCATCTACAAAAAACCAATAGATATTCCGGGCATCGCGCCCTACTCTATTCATAAGGCTTCCTGTGCGCTTAGATGTGTAAAATGAAACAGACAGCCGTTGCATAGCCCCAAAAATCCGCAGCTGCAGGTCATAAATTATCCATGGCATGGTCTTGGCCAATACAAATTGGTATGTCATATTCAACAAAGTGGTAAGAAGCCGCACAAGCACAATAATCGCCACAACCAGCCCAACCATGCCGTACAGCCCAAGGTCGCCATATGTTAACACCTCGTCTATAAACAGCATATTGCCAAATATAGGCGCGACTATAGACATACCGGTAATAAGCAGCATTACAACAAAACAAGCCGCCACTTTACCCTTGTAAAACCTAAAAAACCCGAGCAGTCGCATGAAAATAGACATCTTATCTGTACATTTTAAGCATACAGCCCTATCTGGCTCTGGGTAGCGCGTGCCGCATTTTGGGCAAAACAGCGCATCATCCAGACGCACATCCAGTAGTGGGTCTTGGTCTTTTTTCAGGTTTTTTGTTACCTTAATCAGCCTGTCCACCTGGCTCATGCTGCCTAGCGAATACATAAGCACCAGCCGCTGCTCGTCGTCTTTGCTGGCAATCAACCGGCATGTAGACAGTAGCGTCTCGGTTTTCAACTCGCCCAAATCTTCCAGGCTGTATTCTTCTATTTTATGGGTAGAATACTGCGCCACAATCCGCCGCGCACCCTGGGTTTTAACAACTTCTTCTATGCCGTACATGATATACAGCTTCTCTTTATCCACCGCCACATAAGCGTCAGAAAAGCCGCCATCTATAGTCATGTCGGTGTGAATGGCATACAAAAACCCCTCGGCTTTAACGCCGTTGGCAATATAGGCCTGCGTAATATAATCTGGAATATGCTGTTTCATATCTACCTGCCTTTTTTGTGATACAAGACCATGGGGACGCCGTCCCCACACCCCAGCCCGCTTTTTGAAAAAAGCGGGGCGAAAACTTTAATTTTTATTTATCCTTGCCGGCTCAACTAATTACAGATTGTAATTAGTTGGTTTTTTACATCACGCTGCTGCGGGTTGTGGCCAACACATGCTGCAAATGCGCATTTAGAGATTTTTCTTCTGCGGCAGCCATTGGTAGGCTCTCTACCGCGGCGGCCTGGGCTTGTTTTAGCACTTCCATATCGCGGTAGAGGTTGGCTATGGTGAAATTTGGCAAGCCATGTTGGCGTGTACCGAAAAAATCCCCTGCGCCGCGCAGTTTTAAGTCTAGCTCTGCCAGCATGAAGCCATCGCTAGTGTCTACCATAGCCTTCATGCGGGCTTTGGTTACCTTGGCCTTGCCGTCTGTAACCAGCACGCAGTATGATTTTTGGCTACCTCGACCTACCCTACCCCGCAGCTGATGGAGCTGGCTTAGGCCAAAACGTTCGGCGTTTTCTATTATCATAAGGGTGGCGTTTGGCACATTAACCCCAACTTCTATCACTGTTGTGGAGACTATCGCCTGGATTTCCCCCGCTTTGAAGCTATCCATGGTTTGCTGCTTGTCCTTTGGTTTCATCTTGCCATGTAGGTAGGTTATTTTTACATCTGGCAAAGCGGCGGATAGTTGTTCTGTGTAGTTCATCACATTTTGTATTTCTCTTTTTGCCCGCTCGGTTTCGCTGGTTTCCTCAGCTTCTTCAATTGCGGGGCAGATTATATAGGCCTGCCTGCCTGCGGTGGCTTCTTTTTGTATAAAGGCCTGCAAACGTTGGCGGTAGGCGGTGTTTACACAATATGTTTCTATGGGCTGCCTGCCCGGGGGCAACTGGTCGATTATAGATACATCTAGATCCCCATACAGCACAAGCCCTAGGGTGCGCGGGATTGGAGTTGCGGTCATTACCAAGGTGTGGGGGTGAATGCTGGCTTTTTGCGCCAGGCGCAGGCGTTGCTCTACGCCAAAGCGATGCTGCTCGTCGGTTATTACCAGGCCTAGGTTATGATATTCTACCCCTTCTTGAAAAAGAGCGTGAGTGCCCGTTATCATGCTGGCTTGGCCGTTTTTAATTTTCTCTAGGGATTCACGGCGGGATTTTGCCCCTAGGTTACCTGTAAGAAGCACGGTCTCTATGCCCAGCGCGCCAAAAACCTGGCTGCATTGCCCAAAATGCTGGTTAGCAAGCACATCTGTGGGGGCCATCAGCGCTACTTGATAGCCGTTTTGCATGGCCATGTAGGCTGCCGCCATGGCCACGGCAGTTTTACCGCTGCCCACATCTCCTTGTATAAGGCGGTTCATACGCCCGCCGCCGGTAACATCGGCCTTTATTTCCTCCAGCACATTGGCCTGGGGGCTGGTTAGCGCAAATGGCAACTGCCCTAAGAAATCAGCTAGTTCTGTACTTTCAAACCGCACCCCCGGCTGGGAAATTATAGAATCCTTAACGCTAAACAACGCCCGCTGCATGAAGAATAATTCTTCAAACACGAGCCGTCGCCGGGCGTTAAGAAACATTTGATTGGATTCTGGAAAATGGATGTTTACCACTGCGGCTTTTTTATCCATTAGGTCGTATTTTTCCCTGTAGGAGGCTGGCAGCGGTTCTTCGCAGCCGTTCCATTTCTCCAGCGCTTGGTGGATAAATGCGCGGAAGGTCTTTTGGGTAAACTGCTTTGGGGTGGTGTAAATTGGTACAATCCGCCCTCCGGTAAGCTCTAGCTTGCCACAGGGTTCGTATTCTGTGGGTTGCATTTGCAGCTTGCCGTCAAAAGTTGCCTTCACCTTGCCTGTAAAAATATATTCCCAGTCTGGCTTAAATGTGTTGGCCAGGTAGGGCTGGTTAAACCAGATTAAATCTAGGCTGCCGGTATGGTCTGTTATGGTTAGCCTCGTGATGTTTAACATGGAGGTGTTTTTGCGGCGCACCATGCTGTTTTCTGCCGGGGTGGTTACCACGCCGCGGATGGTATTAACTGCATCTGTAGTTAGTTCCCGTATGGTTTTTACATTGCTGCGGTCATCATAATCTCTTGGGTAGTGGGCAAGCAAATCGTCTATGCTAAAAATGCCTGCATCCCACAGGGATTTTGCGCGTTTTGCGCCTATGCCGTCCAGCTGTGAGACTTTCATCACTCTATAGATAGGATGTAGCTGTACAGGGGCTGCTTGCCTTCGTAAACTTCTACCTCTATGCCCGGGCTGGTATTTTCTATAAATGATGCCACATCTGCGGCCATTTCCTCTGTTGCACCCTCGCCAAAATATACGCTGGCGATATCGCCGCCATCTTTTAACATATAGGTGGACAGCGCCTTCGCAGCAGATTGAAGGTCTTTTTCAACCAGCACTATTTCGCCGTCATATATGCATAGGTAATCGCCTTCTTTTATTTCCCGGCCATCTAGCACTGTGTCGCGCACCGCATGGGTAACTTGGCCGCTGTGTACGGCTTCCATGGCTTCTCTCATGCCTGCCAGATTATCTTCAAGTGGGATGGTATCTGCGTTGGCCACCATGCACGACACCCCTTGCGGGATAGACAAAGTACGCATAACATGCACGTTTACGCCTTCTGCCAGCTCGCCGGCCTGCTCTGCCGTTAGTATGATGTTTTTGTTGTTGGGTAGCACGATTACATCTTTGGCGTTTACGCGTTTTACGGCGTTGGCGATATCCTCTGCACTTGGGTTCATGCTTTGGCCGCCTTCTATTACAAAGTCTGCACCTAGGCCTTTAAAAAGCTCTACCATGCCGCTGCCTGCGGCTACGGCCACTATGGCCAGCGGTTTTGGCGGCTCGTTGGAGGTTGTGGAAAAATCTAGTTGCTCTTGATGCTGTTCTTTCATATTGTCTATTTTTATGTTTAGCAGTTGGCCAAATTGCAGCCCTTTTTCTAGCGCTTTGCCTGGGTTGTTGGTGTGAACATGCACCTTTACCAAGCCGCCGTCTTCTATAGCCACCACAGAATCGCCAATGGTGGGCAGGTATTGTCTAAATACGGCCTCTGCATCTTGGGAATGGCCGGGTTTTGCGTTTGGGCTTACTTCCACCAAAAATTCTGTGCAATATGCAAATTTTATATCATCTGGGTTGATTGTGCCTGCTACTGTGCCTTCTATGGCGTCTTGTGAGCCTTCTAGTAGCTCTACATCGCCGGGCTCTGCAAGGGCTTCTGCCGCGCCTTGAAAGAAATTTAAAATACCCATGCCGCCAGAATCTACAACGCCGGCCTGTTTAAGCACTGGTAGCATCTCTGGGGTTTGGTTTAGCACTTCTTCGGATTTTTTTACTACGAAGGCTAGGCATTTTGTGATATCTTCTTCATCGAAAGCAATTTCATGGGCGGCTTCGCTGGCTGCGCGGCCTATGGTTAGCATTGTGCCTTCCTTTGGCTTCATCACGGCGCGATACGCCATTTCAGACGATTTTGCTAGAGCCACGGCTAAATCCTCTGCGGTGGCTACGGTTTTGCCCTCTAACCCTTTGGCAAAGCCACGGAAAAGCTGGCTTAAAATAACGCCAGAATTGCCTCTTGCGCCACGCAGCGCGCCATTGCTGGCGGCTTTGGCCACATCGGCCACACTTGGGGAAGATTGCTTCAGCACTTCCTTGGCAGCGGCTTGTACCGTATGCGCCATATTGGTACCTGTATCACCATCCGGCACAGGGAACACATTTAATGCGTTAAGCGCCGCCATGTTCTTGGTTATACCATTAGCGCCGCCCACCATCAATTTTCTCAAAACCTTGCCATCTATGCTAATTAAGCCCAAAGCTTAGCACCTCCATTTATAATGGGGCTCTGCCCCAAACCCCGCCGTTCCGCCTGGCGAAGCCAGGCTACTCTTCCTCGGCAGCTTGCTGACTGCGGGCGTATGCTGTGCATACGGATAGTTTTATTCTATAGGCATTGCCCTAAACGCTATATATATAGCCTTCGCCATATATAGACGCATTTTTGTGCAAATGGTTGCATGGTTTTTTTAGCCCCTTACACCTTCGATACACACATTAAGCTCGCGCACGGTTACCCCTGCGCTATCTTCTACTTTGTAGCGTACATTTTCTTTTAAGGATTGGGCTATGGCCACTAGGTTTGTGCCGTAATCTACTATTATGTGCAGGTCTATTATTAGGCTGCCGTCTTCTTTTGTTTCAATTACTACGCCACGGGATAGGCTTTCTATCTTTAGCAGATGCACTAGGCCGTCTTTTAAGCTTTTGGCGGCCATGCCCACTACGCCATAGCATTCCATGGCGGCTAAGCCTGCTATGCGGGCTATTACCTCATTTTGGATGCGGATTGTTCCTAGTTCGGTTTTAAATTTTGTTTGCATATTGCCCTCCTTGCATTTATACTGGTCTTATTTATAAGAAAATGTCTTATCATGCGTATATTAACAATTGTTTGGGATAAGCGCAACTAAAATTATTAGGAGATTCTTAATGCCGGGCTTTTTAACACATTATATTGCTGGCCAGGCAATGCTAAAACTGGCCGATTCTAAACTACAAAAGAAAATTTTACCCTTCGAAAGATTATATAACCTTGGTACCCAAGGGCCAGATATATTTTTCTATTATTTGCCAGGGCATTTGCGCAAGCGCACCCGCGGCCTTGGGGTTCATATGCATTTAAACGATTTGGGGATTTTTCTTGCAGAAATGGCAAGGCTGGCTAAAGCCTCCCCTCCACGGGAGCGAGATATCGTACTGGCGTATATCTCGGGTTTTGTAATGCATTACACCCTAGATGCAAACACCCACCCATATGTATATGCCATGACTCACCACGAGAATGTATCTAAAATAAAAAACAGCGCAGACCATCGCAAGCTAGAAACAGCCATAGATATAGCTATGCTAAAGCTAGTAAGCGGCAAAAAACCCGCAGATTACAACCAATGGGAGCTTATAGCCGCAGACAACGGCCATATGTACACAGCCTCATGTGCGTTCAGCTACGTGTTAAACCAGGTTTACCAGCGGCAAATCCCCGCAAATATCATCCACCGCGCCATGCGCCATATGGTACATGCCACTCGCATTCTACAATCCCGCAAAGGCAAAAAGAAACGCTGGATGGAACTTATGGAAAACATCAGCATAAAACAACCATACCTGTCCAGCATGATACACGACCAAGAACTACCACCAGAAAACGACTGCCTTAACACCAAAAAATCCAGTTGGCAAGCCCCCTGGGAAAATGAAATCACCCACCACGAAAGTTTCCTGGATTGCTACCAAACCGCCATAGACGAAGGCCTAAGCATAATAAAATCCCTACACGCCTATATCTACGAAACCATAGAAATAGAAACCCTAGCCACAAAACTAGGCAACCGCTCTTTAAAGACTGGCCTGCCCCTTGCAGGTGGCGGCATCGTAGGAATGCCGTGATTGGCTTCAGCAGCCGTTTCGCAGCTGGAAGCAAATTGGTTTAATAGACTTCTGTCGAAATCACGCTTCCGGTTCCGAAGAGTTACCTTTTCAATCTTTTGCTTATTCTGAAATTATTTCCATCCCATCATATTGCAAAAGTACAAAGCGGCTTCGTTTTCCTAGGTCTCTCTTGGGAATCGCAAAACAATTTCCCAACAAAAGTACAAGCCAACACAACATCAGTTGGTCGCAATTTACGACCAACTGATGTTAATATCAAATCAAACAAAACACCGATGCAAGGCGTTTCGTACATCCTCGCCGCTAACAACAAGGCAATTTCAATTGAAATTGGCATGAAAACCAATTCCCGAAAGGATAACCGCGTAATCATATGAATATTCCGCTTTCAACCACAATCGAAAAAAATCAACCCAACCTCTCCACAAAAAAAATTATAATAATAGGCGCAGGCCCAGCAGGCATGATGGCTGCGGGCCGCGCAGCGCAAGCGCTTCAGAGCACTGGCGCAACCGTGGCCATTTTAGAACAAAACGACCGCATGGGCAAAAAACTGTATATCACGGGCAAGGGCCGCTGCAACCTCACAAACAACACAGATATCCAATCCTTGGTAAAAAATGTGGTAACCAACCCGCGTTTTTTACAAAGTGCCTTCCACGCCCTGCCAGCGCAAGCCACCATGGAATTTTTCGAAAACCGCAATACTCCGATAAAAACTGAGCGCGGCGGGCGGGTTTTCCCAGCCAGCGATTATTCCGGGCATATAATAGACGCTCTAGTGATAAACCTAAAACGCATGGGGGTAGTAATAAAACGCGGCTGCACGGTAAATCACATAGAACATGATAGCAAGTTCCTAATACACACAAGCATGGGAACATTCCAGGCAGATGCGCTTATTATCGCAACAGGCGGCCTATCCTACCCCTCTACAGGGTCAACGGGAGATGGTTATGGTTTCGCCAGCAGCCTGGGGCATAATATCACTTCAACCCACCCTTCCCTAGTGCCGCTAATCACCGAAGAAACCTGGGTAAAGGGCCTAGAAGGCCTAAGCCTAAAAAATATCTCCTGCAAAATAACAGCAACGGATTCGCAAAAAAAACGTCCTATTTATATAGAAACCGGCGAAATGCTGTTCACTGCCAATGGCGTTACTGGCCCAGCCATACTGCGCGCCAGCGCCTACGCGGCAGGCAAGCTACCCGCCCTGCTAGAAATTGACCTAAAACCAGGCCTAACCCACGAGCAGCTAAACGCGCGTATCCTACGGGATTTCACCGCCAACCAAAACAAAACCTTCGCCAATGCAATGGAAGGGCTACTGCCCAAGCGTATGATTGATGTTATTGTAGCAATCTCCCAAATCCCGGCAGATAAAAAAGTAAACGCCATCACCAAGCAAGAACGCCAAACCTTAACCAACCTACTAAAAGCCCTACCCCTAACCCTAAAACAAACCGCAGGCTACAAAGAAGCTGTAATCACCAAAGGTGGCGTAAATGTAAAGGAAATCAACCCATCCACCCTAATGTCAAAAATCATCCCAGGTCTATTCTTCGCAGGGGAAATCATAGATGTAGACGCCCTCACCGGCGGCTACAACCTACAAATCGCATTTTCCACAGGCCATCTGGCCGGGCAAAGCGCAGCAAATTATATTGGAGGCGGCAGCAATGACTAAAACTAAAGGTTTTGCCATAGCCATAGACGGCCCTGTAGGGGTTGGCAAAAGTACCACAGCCCGCCTAGTAGCGCAAAAACTAGGTATGATATATATAGACACCGGCGCAATGTACCGGGCCGTGGCCTACTATAATATGAAACAAAAAATCGACCTAACCAACTCTACAAAACTAGCAGAATCCATGAAAAAAATCCACATAGCCCTCACACATATCAGCGGCGAACAGCGCGTATACCTAAACGGTGAAGATATAACCAACGAAATCCGCACCCAGGAGATTTCAAACAACACATCAGTAGTAGCCGCCCACAAAACCGTCCGCGAACATCTGGTAGCCCAGCAGGAAAAAATGGCCGAAACTGGCAAAATAGTAATGGACGGCCGCGACATAGGCAGCCAAGTTTTACCCTGGGCCCAGGTAAAAATCTACTTAGACGCGGCCATAGAAACCCGCGCCGCCCGCCGCCAAGCAGACCTTGAAGCCAAAGGCCAAGAAGCAATCTATGCCTGCATACTAGAAGAAACAAAAATCAGAGACCATCGTGACAAAACCCGCCAAATAAGCCCCCTGGTACAAGCCCCAGATGCAATCTACATCGACAATAGCAACCTGACCACAGAAGAAGTAGCAGAACAAATCGTATCCCATGCGAATACCGCATTAAACAAGATTTAAAGTTTTGCCAAGCTTGTTAAAAAAGCGGTGGATGCGCCAGAGGCAAAGCCTCTAACCGTTTTGATATGTACCCACAAGGAGGCCAAGATGCTATACAAAATTGTTAAACCTATTATTGTTGTGCTTGCTAGGGTTTTTTATCGCTTTAAAGTTAGCGGGTTGGAGAATATCCCCAAAGAAGGGGCATATCTTTATTGCGCTAATCATATTCATGCTTTCGACCCTATTGTTGTGGCGGCATTCTCTAGACGGCAGCCGCGGTTTATGGCTAAAAAGGAGCTTTTTAAGAATCGTATTATCGGGGCGCTGTTAAGGGGCGTGGGAGCGTATCCTATAGATAGAAACGGTTCAGATTTGCAGGCCTACCGGCATTCTCTGGCATTGTTAAAGAGAGGCCATGGGTTGCTTATTTTTTCCCAGGGCACCCGCATGAAGGACTTTGAAAGTGAAAGCGCCAAAGGCGGCGTGGCCATGTTCGCGCTAAAGTCTGGCGCGCCTATTATTCCTATGGGTATTAGTGGCAGTTATCGCATTTTTTCAAAGATGCATCTTCGTGTTGGCAAGCCTATTGCAATGGACCAGTATCAGGGCCAAAAGGTTAAATCTGAGCTGATTAACGAGGTTATGGCCAAGGTGGTTGAAGAAGTTTCAAAATTATGTTAATATTCCCCGGTAAAAATTTCTCAGATTTTTTCACATAACGGTTGCAGAAAATGTAAATCCATGATAGTCTATAATCAACGGCTTTCGGGCTAATGTCCGTCAGTTAAGAACTAAAGGGGCTTCCCAAAATGGGAGCAGCGCACAGCTGCCGATAAAATCGGGCCGAAGGAGGCCATTTGCTTTATGAACATGAACATTTACACTCGCATGGATTCAGATGTAGACATCCAAGCATCCGGAGGGCAATCATTTGAAGAAATGCTTAACGAATCCCTTGTCACATTAAAGACAGGCGCAATCGTTAAAGGAACTGTCATGCATGTAACCCCGGCAGAAGTTATTGTCGACCTTGGGTTCAAGTCAGATGGCATAATCTCCAAAACAGAATTTACAGACGACCCCAACGCCCAACTTACCGAACTTGCCAAGCCAGGCGATGTTTTCGAAGTTGCAGTGCTGCGTGTTAACGACGGCGAAGGCAATGTGGTTGTATCAAAACGCAAGGTAGACAGTCAGCTTAACTACAAGTATCTGGAAGCCGCATTCAACGACAAAACTCCCCTACCCGGCAAAATCGTGGATATAGTCAAGGGCGGGCTAATTGCCAGCATCATGGACTGCCGCGTGTTTGTACCCGCATCTCAAATATCAAACCGCTTCGAGCAAAATCTCGAAAACTTCAAAGGTAAAGAATTTAACTTTGAAATTCTTGAACTTGACCGCTCGAAAAGGCGTATAGTAGGCGGCAGAAAAGACCTAGCAACCCGCGAAGCCCAAGCCCGCCGCGACGAAATTTTTGGCACCATTGAAGTGGGCCAACAAGTAACCGGCACAGTAAGCCGCGTAGTAGACTTTGGCGCATTCGTGGACCTAGGTGGCGTAGATGGCCTAATCCATGTGTCCGAAACTTCATGGAAGCGCGTTCGCAAAGCATCCGATGTACTTAGCGTAGGCGATGTGGTAACGGCTTTCGTTATAGCCATGGATGCCGAAAAAGGCAAGATTTCCCTGTCTCTAAAAGACGCGAAAGCAAACCCATGGAACAATATTTTAGAAAAATATCCAGTTGGCGGAATAGTTGAAGGTAGGGTTGCTCGCCTTGCAGCATTCGGCGCGTTTGTCACATTAGAAGACGGCTTAGACGGTCTGGTTCATATCTCTCAAATAGCCAACAAGCATGTGGCCAAGCCAGAAGATGAACTGTCTCAAGGCCAAGTTATCAACGTAAAAATCGTTGAAATAGATGTAGAAAAACAAAAAATCAGCCTCTCTAAACGCGAGGCCGATGCAGCTCTAAATCCACCAGAAGATGATTATGACGACGAATACTATGACGACCAATACGATGAAGAATATGAAGACGCCGACGTAGCAGAAGAACTAGAAGAAGTTGCCGCAGTAGAACCAGCGGCAGAAGAAGTTGAAGCAACAGAAGAAACCCCAGAAGAAGAATAAAAAATATGAGTAAGCTGGGCAGTCGCGTGTATACTATACATGAGGAAAGTCCGGGCACCATAGGGTAAGGATGCCGGGTAACGCCCGGCGGAGGCGACTCCAGGGATAGTGCAACAGAAACAAACCGCTAACAATGGCATGGGAAACTGCTTCGGCAGCTTCCCATTGCCTTGAAGTAAGGGTGGAAAGGTGCGGTAAGAGCGCACCGCAACCTTGGAGACAAGGCTGGCCATGTAAACCCCATCCGGTGCAAGACCGATTAAGCAGCCCAACGGCAAGGGGCGACCCGCCTCGCTTAGGTAGTGTCGCAAGAGCCGGCTGGCAACAGCCGCCCCAGATAGATGACTGTCCAAGACAGAACCCGGCTTACAGGCTTGCTCATACAATTTATGGAGATGTACTCAAGTGGTGAAGAGGTTCCCCTGCTAAGGGAATAGGTCGGGAAACCGGCGCGGAGGTTCAAATCCTCTCATCTCCGATTTTATACATTACCCCTCTGTGAAAGTGGATAATGTGAACGTGAAGCTGTTAGAGAAGGTCGCAAGCCATCAACTAACAGCAACACATGAACAATCGAACAATCTGAAAACTCGCTTGCAAGCGAGTTTTCTTTTTTGAGTCAAAGGCATTTTGAAATTTATACCGTACTTCAATCTCACACTGTTTCTCGCCGTTGTAGCCGCTCCACCTAAAAACATTCGCATAGAGCTTGTAAATTTCCCACAAGCTTTCGTCGCTAAAAACCTTGCACACCGCCAGTGCGCGACGGCTTTCAGCTCCTCGCCTTGCGAAAAATTTCCTGCGCTCTATGCGAATGTTTTTAGGTGGAGCGGCTATAATGTCCATTGGTTCGAATATAATTCACTTCTTACAAATTTACATCATCCCCACCACTGGTACTATTGAACTGTCAACAACCGCTCCCTAACTTCACGCATTTGTCCTGTTTGTTGCCAATTTACCCTATCAAAAACTTCTTCCATATAGGTAATGTATAAACCTTGCTCACCCACACCGCCAAGAGATATGCTTGCTTGAAAATGGTATTCACTTGCAAAATATCCGCTTGTTCCATCGGATAACCTCCATGATATGGGCACCCAACGAAAACGCTTGTCTCGTGGAGATTCTAGGCTCATGTTGTATCCGGCGGCTGTAATAGTGATGTTTTGCCCGGCGGATAGATTGTTTTCATCGATGCCATAGATAATGCCTCTATATGCTCTTGGCCAAATACCACCGGGGCCGGAATATACCCATTTTGGAAAGAGCATCGTATCTTGATAAATTATAGTCTCATTTGTGTAGGGTGCCTCTTCAAAATTAGGGTTGTTAAACCAACCATGGAATGTATAATCATCTCTTGTTGGGTTAAATTGCTCCGCTGGCCATACCGTTTCACCACCGCCAAGCCCATGCCCCTCTAAGACGGGGAAAATGCACAAGGACCCAAATGCATAAGTCATAAAATGCACTTCCAGAAGTGTCTCATCATGTTCTTCTGGCCAAACCCTTACATAATCAATAAAATCAAGAGAAAGATAATCTATAGAATGCTCTTGCCCGCGGGAATTAAAGTCCATAGATTCAGTACGTTGAACAGCATAAACAACCCCTTGGTTTGAGTAAGCCAATTGTATAAACAACGTGTATTTCTGGCCTATCCCAAACTCATATGTGTCACGAAACCTTACCCAAGTGTCAATGCCAAATATAAATCGTCTACCGCTCATTGACTCTACATCAAGTGCTACGGATGTTCGGCCATGCTGCCAAGTGATATGATGCCATGTATCTTTTACAATAAAGTCTGCATACACGCCAATGGGATGCCTTGCTTCATCCCAAATTGACAGGTTTAATAAATAATAATCATTCGGGCCTGTAAGTGGACGAAAGCTGCCTACATAAAGCTCGCCCTGCCACATCTGCCTTATTGCCCTAACTTTTACGCCCAATTTTGCATCAAAATATGGTGTGTGAAGAAACACATGTGGGTTTGTGTATCGTGATTGGACTTGATAGCCTCCTATGTCTTGCGGCATAGAAAATCCATCCGTTGAAATCGTTTGGTCTTGCATTATTGCCAGCCGCTGGGCTTCCTCGATACTTAAATCTGGAGATAAATATCTAATGACCGATGTTAAAATCATAATCATATCTTGCGAATTATCATGGTCTTTAAATGCAATCGTGAACGAAGGATTTGCAGAGCCATCAAGCAAAACATCTATGCCGTAATTCAAATGCCTATTTAAAAATAATATGACACCAACATTGCCACTATCAGAGAAATTCACCACAATTTGAGTATACTCTCTGCTGTTAAATACAATGTTTTCTATTTCACTTATAGTCATTGGCAAGCCACGTTCGTTTATGTCATTTTCCAGCGCAATTTTAAGTTGCTCGGCTGGATATTCAGGGTGCCGGAATGCGCCAATTATATTCCCCGCGGTAGTACCGGTATTATCATCTGGAGTGGTATGGCTAGAAATATTATCTACAGCGTCGCTGATAATCCTCTCCATGTCATGCTTGTGCTCATTGGCAGGTTCTGCGTTTCCACATGATGCAAGCATCAGTATTAAAACAAGCATGGCTAAAAAAGTAAAATTCTTTTTTATTTTCATAATGATTATCTCCATTCAAATATTTATCTAACTTTTGGCGCAGCAGATGTGCTGTTTCTGGGCAGTCCTAAGTTCTTACGAGTGTAGTATTTATATTGTTACACGTGTAAGATATGAAAGTCAAGTGTTTCTTAAAGCTGTTTTGTTTTTGCGTTTGTGGATTCAGTTGGTCGGATTTTCCGACCAACTGAATTTTTCGCAAAAGCAAACCGCAATCCATAGGAGTTCATGAATTCACACGGAAATTATCCTCATGCTATAAGTGAAACAATTCGAAATCGGTCTCGCCTGTCGCAGCAAAAACACCTGGAACGCCTTATCTCGGCGTTCCGGGTGTCGCTCGGGCGAGACCGTTTTTCATTTATTTTACTATAGACACTTGCTCTGCTTGCATGATTAGCGAAACCATACGAAATACCCAGTTTTAGCAACGGCGTGGTCGTTGCATTTTAATGAAAAAGGGATGTATTATACACTGCTGTAATTTCTACCTAGTAAATAAAAAAATAAGATTGAAGAATAGAGAGAGCATGGTATAATAGTATTACATGCGTAAGAATAACGAAGGGAGATAATCATATGAATAGCAAGCCCGAAATCTCAGAGGCCGAATATCAAGTAATGAAATCAATATGGTCGGCGGGTGTTCCGCTAAATACCAACGAGGTCGTTGAAAAGCTGGAAACGTTTACGTCATGGAAGCCCAAAACTATTCATACCTTACTATCACGGCTGGTAAAAAAGGGCGCGTTGCAATACAAAAAAGATGGCCGTGTATTCGTTTACACGCCACTTGTAAAAGAATCTGATATTTTAGCAAAAGAAAATGATAACTTCCTTAATCGGTTTTATAATGGGGCATTGGGCTCGATGATTGTAAGCTTATTGGAGCAGGACAAGCTCTCTGGCGATGATATTTTAGCGTTAAGGAAAATTTTAGACGAGAAATTATCGGACTTGCCGCAAACAGAGCCTGCTGTTCGCCCATGCAGCATGGAAAGGCGGTAATGCTAATGAGTTCATTTGTACTCCATTTTGCGATGGCAACTTTTATATCTTCGGTTGGCATAACGTTTATTTTGCTTGTAAAAAAAGTATTCAAAAAACATCTATCTGCAAGGGGGCAATACAATCTGGGGTTTTTGTATTTTGCTTTATTGGTAATACCCTTTATCCCCAGCAGCATTATTTCTTCATTAAACATGCGAAACTGGGCAAATATTTTTGGCCGTGATGGAAGCATAACAACAGCATATAGTTCTGGAGGCACTGCGACTGTAACCGTACATAGCGATGGCTGGCTACAAGATTTTGCGCTAGCAATAGACCGCAGCAATCCGGGATATACTCCAGCAATTATCGGGAGCATATGGATCGCAGGTATCATCGTGTTTGCAATAATCGCTTTCATATGCTACCGAAAGCTATGCCTAATTAGAGAATCTGTTAAGCCCTTAAAAGATGATGAACTTCTTTTGTTATTTTCTCGCTGTAAAGCAGATGTTGGTATCAAAGGCAATGTGTTGATAGGCTCGTCTATTATTGCGAAAACGCCTATGACTACGGGATTTTTTAATCCTATAATTATTTTGCCTGGGGGAAAAATGATATTAAGTGATGTGCGTTATGCCATATTGCACGAACTGACCCATTGCAAAAAAAGAGACATTCAAGTGAACTGCCTCATGTGTATATTTCAGGTTTTGTATTGGTTTAATCCTTTAGTGTACTTTGCTTTTCGCCAAATGCGATTGGACAGAGAGCTAGCCTGCGATGCCTCTGTGTTGAAAATGCTACCCAGAGGGCATCATGCAGAATACGGACACGCCTTATTAAACTTTGTAAGCAGTCTTTCTCACCAGCCTGCGTTTGTTTTTGCTACGAATATGGGCGGTGCAAAACCACAAATTGTGAGCCGTATAAAGCACATCACTTCATATGTAAAGGAAACAGCTCTGCTTAGGGCAAAAAGCATTTGCCTTTTCATGCTAATGGGAGTTCTTGTTTTGTGTAAAATACCAATAGTTTCTGCCCTTGCGAATGGTGATGATAGCCGAGTTGATTTTCGTGCTGAAAATGTGATGTATAACGACTTTTCAAGCTTTTTCGAAGGATTTGACGGAAGTTTTGTCCTCTATAATGTGAACGAAAATGCATACATAATTCACAATAGAGATATTAGTGTAACAAGGGTCTCGCCAAATTCAACCTATAAAATATTTAGCGCACTTATCGCCCTAGAGCTGGGTATTTTGGAGGCAGATAATACTGAACGAGAATGGGATGGCGTACCTCAACCCTTTGAATCATGGAACCAAAATCATAATCTGACATCGGCAATGCAAAGTTCTGTCAACTGGTATTTTCAAGATTTTGACAGGCTGGTAGGCATAGAGCAGTTACAGTTATTTATGTCTCAGCTATCCTACGGCAACCAAAATCTTTCTGGCGGCATAGCAGATTTTTGGGCAGAATCGTCATTACGTATATCACCTGTGGAGCAGGTTAGACTTTTAAGAGATTTGTACCAAGGTAACACAATATTTGAGGCAAGGCATGTATACACGCTAAAAGATGCGTTGCGGTTATCAGAAAATGATAGCGCAGTGCTTTTTGGCAAAACAGGAACTGGACTGATAAATGATGCCTGGGGAATGAATGGTTGGTTCGTTGGGTATGTAGAAACAAGCGACAACACTTTCTTTTTTGCAACATATATCCAAGGAGAATCTGGCGCAGGGGGTAGTGTCGCTGCCCAAATTACATTATCGCTTTTGGGGTATAAGGGTATATTTTAATTTGGCCACAAATTGCGCAGAAGCAATTTACACACAATCAAAATTTACATTTCGATTATATCTATTCCTTGCTGTTTGTTGTGGGAGGTTTCCCCCTTAGGCCCCTTGTGAAAAATCCTGTCGGGATTTTTCGTTGAAAGCCCTTGCTATACTCTGTCTGCACCACTAGCTAACGCTTGCGGAAAAGAAAAAGCTAAAATGCAATATGTATAGCTTCATACAAAAAAAAATTGATGCGATATGCCATCTTTGACGTATGCGTACACTTCACGCATCCATCCGTTACGGCTCAAAAATAGTAAAGGGACGCTACGCTTAAACCCTTGACTAGCGAGAGTTTTTCGGATACCATTAACCCTGCTATTGATACAAAAAACCGCAGAGTGGTTGGCGGCTGGCGCAACTGGGCGGCATCAAATGGCTAGGGAATTTTTGAATATTGTGATGGAGAGTTTCTGCAAACATATTCATTGGATACATCTTTAGAGGAACGGTGAGAGGGTGTGAACCCACCTGTTTATGCATGGCGGTACGAAGTTAGCCGCGATGACGATACTGTTATCTTCTTTGGGGATGAGTTTGCTGATAGCCCATATATGATGATGTTTTTTGGGATGGCATCCTAGGGTTGCGGGAGCTTTTCTTGGGTGGTTAGCTTGGAGGCAAATATGACATATGCGATAATTTCTGATATCCATGGCAACTTGCCCGCCTTCGAGGCTGTACTGGCCGATGCACGGGCTTATAACGTGGATATGTACTTGCTTGTTGGTGATTATACCAACGGCTTCCCTTGGGGGGCTGGGGTGATAAAGCGCATTCGTGGGCTGAAGATACTTCTTGTAAGATGTTACCATATAAACAAAAAATGCGGATGCAAATTGCAACCGCATTTTTTTATGCAACTAAAACTTTGGTAACATATACTGCCATCTTGGCCTTGCATGGAAAAACACTGTTATCGCACGCTGTGGGCATAGATTTACACAGCGGTAACATGATGTGCAATTATGGTTTTGTGTTATTTTACCCTGGCTTTTATTTAGGTTTTTCATTGGGCAGTTTTTTTCACATGCGCCGCATAGATTGCAATCACTTGTGATGCGCACATCATTTTTGGCTTTATGTTCCATTTTGCCCGGGATTGCGGCTACACTCCGGCTATCGCCCTGCCATGGCAGGCCCTGGGCTTTACCGCTTAGCCTAGATAATGCAGTAAACCCGCGCTTCAGCACCCTGCCGTTTTTTATATCTTGGCAGATTCTATTCAGCTTTTTATCTGCCCGGGCTAGGCTTCTTTTTACGCCGCCGGGGGTTGGTTTTGGCAGGATTAGCACATTGCATACATTGTTGGGCATAAGCAGATGCTCTGGGGCGCCCGTAAGGGCTTTGTAGTACCGCTCGTATGTGAGCATTGGAGTAGAGAGAACTCCAACTGGTTATCCGACTTACCCGCAACCGAAAGGCCAAGGGGAACATAGCCTGTCGGA